>Ga0209415_10003019_pt1 | contig 31384 bp, 30 predicted proteins | sample PeaSoiSIISIP2007_FD_187696 | JGI IMG/M metagenome (GOLD analysis project Ga0209415, IMG submission 187696) | Peat soil microbial communities from Weissenstadt, Germany - SII-SIP-2007 (SPAdes) (version 2) | ecosystem: Environmental > Terrestrial > Soil > Wetlands > Peat | place: Germany... | reverse complement strand
CGTGTGTTACCGGCCTCGGTGAAACAGGAACTCAGCACTGAGGCTACCTATACGTAGCTTTGGGCAAGTCTGGGAGAACGGTTCCCAAACGGAACGCTCGTCGTCGAGTCCAAGGCGCTGGGCGACGACGCGGCTTGCGACCGTCACATATTCGAGGCGCTGCGACGCTTCGGCTACCCTCCCTTGGGCGGATCGGGGATGGGTGTTGCGGTACTTGCGCGCCACCTGCGGCTTCGTTTAGCGCACCTTGGCTATTCGTTGTCGTCCCGGTGCTGGTCACTGTCCTGGTCGTTGTCATCACATCTTTGCGCTGACCGGCGCTCGGGCGTCGCGATCGCCTGCGGCAAAGCGCGAAAAGAGGTCGAGGCCCATTGGGACGATTGGCGCGTTAGGTTCATTGGGCCAGGATTTGAGCCCCATGGGGCACACCGCAGCCCTCACCAATCCCTCAGGCTTCTTGAAACGCCCTAGATTCGGGCTTGACCGTGATGGGCGGCATGTACACTCGACGCAATAGCGCATCGACCTTCATCGCTGCAGGAAGTTTTGTTCCGATGCTGCGCAAACCAACGCAGGTACTCGCTTTTACGACAGCATGACGCAGAACAGCGCCGCGACTACACCCCTGGACTTACCGCGCTTTCCCAAGGATTTCCTGTGGGGGGTGGCGACCTCCGCCTACCAGATCGAAGGCGCACTGACCGAGGATGGACGCGGTCAGTCGATCTGGGACCGCTTTTGCCAGGAACCGGGCCGCATCGCTCGCGGCGATAACGCCGCAGTAGCCTGCGATCACTATCACCGCTATCGGGAGGATGTCGCGCTGATAGCCGACCTGGGTGTCGGCGCGTACCGCTTCTCCATCGGGTGGACGCGAATCCAGCCAAACGGCTGCGGCGCACCGAACCCGAAGGGGCTGGACTTTTATTCGCGTCTGGTCGATGAGCTGCTCGCGCGCGGGATCCGCCCGACGCCAACGCTGTTCCACTGGGATCTGCCGCAGGCCCTGCAGGACGCCGGCGGTTGGCGAAATCGCGACACCGCCAAGCGCTTTACGGATTTTGTGCAGATCGTGGCCGGCCGACTCGGCGACCGCGTTACGCGCTGGATCACGCACAATGAAACGTTTGAACATTCCATCCTCGGGCATGTCGTCGGCACCCATGCGCCAGGGCTAAGGCTATGGACAGACGCGTTTCCGGTGGTGCATCATCTGCTGCTGTCGCACGGCATGGCCGTACAGGTGCTGCGGGCGAGCCTGCCGCGTTCGACGCAGATCGGCATCGCACAGAGCATGGCGCCCGCGCGGCCGGCGAGCGAGCGTCCGCAAGACCGGTCTGCCGCTGGCATGCTGGACCTATTGCACGCTCGCCAGCACTGTGAACCGCTGCTGCTGGGTCGCTATCCGGATGAGCTGGCCGCGTTCGGAATTAGCCAATCGGCCATTGTCGATGGTGATCTGGCAACCATCGCGCAACCGCTGGATTTTCTCGGCATCAACTACTACAACCCGCACTACGTCCAGGCGGCTCCGCCGGGTTCACCGGTGCCGTTGATGCCAGCCGAACCACCTGCGCAGTACGAGCGCACGGAGCTGGGTTGGCCGATCGTTCCGCAAGGGCTCACACAGATGCTGCTGGAGCTGCGAGAGCGCTACGCTGAGACCTTGCCCCCGCTCATCATCACGGAAAACGGCATGGCACTGGCCGACGCGCCCGACGCTGACGGCCGCGTCGATGATCCGCGTCGCGTGCGCTATCTTCAGGATCACTTGCTTGCGCTGCGCAAGGCGATGGAAGGCGGGGTCGACGTGCGCGGCTACTTCGTCTGGTCCTTGTTGGATAACTTCGAGTGGGCCGATGGCTATCGACCGCGGTTTGGACTGGTTCACGTCGATTACCCCACTCAGCGGCGCACGCCTAAGACTTCCTACCGGTGGTACCGGGAACTGATCGCCGCGCAGCAATGATCCACCGCGGCGACGGTCGAGTGCGCCCCCGCCCTCTCTCAGGGGGCAGCGCTGGCCGGGCCGCTGGCCACCGTCGGCAAGGCTTGCTTGGGACGGTCAGCGCTGTTCGAGCTCGAAAGGCCGTTTTACTAGGCTGCCCCGAATGGAATGAATAGGCGCGCACCTTCGCGGAGCCCGCGGGCGTCCCGGCCTTTGGCAGGAGGCGATTGCGGCCGGGCTGGGCCATTGATGGAGTAGCAGCAAGCATGAAAAACGCGAACGTCACGGGCATTTTGGTAGCTTTTCTCGGGGGGATTGTTGGTGCATATGTATTGGTGCATATGGACCATGGCGGTACGGCCTTGCCTGCCGCGTCGGCTGCCGCGACGCTTCAGCAAAGCATTGTCACCGCGCGTGATGTTCGCCTGGTCGACGCGAGCGGCAAAGTTCGTGCGGAGCTCACCCTGGCCGGAGACGGCGACCCGGCGCTGTTTTTCTTCGATCGCGAGGGGAGAAACCGCATGGTTCTCGGGTTGTACTCGCCTGCCGAAGGCGAGTTTCCCTTTGTCGTCTTGAACGATACAAAGCAGCATGCGGCCGGGATATTTCGTCTCTTTGGTGCACACGAAACGCCGGTCGTCGTCCTCAAGAGCGAAGGGCAAGACCGCTCCATCTACGGCCTTAACCCGTCCTCGACCGATCCGTTCATCGTCAACATTGCGCCGGATGGCAAAAAGAACAATGTTTTCGGCAACTACTAGGGCGCGAGGCGCGCTTGTTCTGGCATGCGTAGGACTGGCAAGCGCGATCTGGGGCTGGCGAGCGTGGCAAGCCCACAGTTCGCCCCGCCGCTCCTACTACGTGCTGATCAATGAGACCGGACAGCACGACTACGATCTGGCACTGAAAATGAGCCTTAAGCTCGCCGAGAAGAAGTCCGGGATCGAGAACGCGCTCGTTTTGCTAGCCTCCCTGCCGCCGTCGAAGACCATCGAGGAGACCGCGGCCGAGCTCTTTACGAAGCTGCATATTGGAGCGCGCGACAACGGCCGCGGCATCCTTTACTTGTACAGCGCCAAGGAAAATCTGCTGAAAATCGAGGTTTCCTTCGACCTCGAAGGCAATATTCCTGACCTGTACTGCCGCAACGCCGAGGAAGCGGCCAAGTCCTACATGCTCTCCGAGGTGCCGCAGGATTTTCTCTCCGAGCTCATCATCACGACCAATCTGCAAGGCATGGCCTCAAAGAGCGAGGCTGTCTCCGCGTCGCCGCCCAAGTGGTTCGTTGGAGACTTCCTGTCGGGCGGAGGAGGCGCGCTCGTTCACGGCTACCGCAAAACGCTGGCAGACTACCAGCGCGCCATCCAGCTTTTGCCTGCGGCAGAGTTGACCAAATTCCTGCCGTCCGCAGATGCCGATGTTTCCGTACAACGCTACTTAAGTTCGCTCGCAGCTGGGATTGGCGATCCACAACTGCCCCTGCTAACCGAAGGCAGCCGGATATTTCGTGCCGTTGTGCCGCGCGGTGCGGCACAGCAGGTACGGATTTTCGAGTTTTTCCAGGCGGCCGCCCCGTATCGGCTGCTTTTCGAAAATGACCTGGCTATCGCGGTTCCACGGCCGGATCACTCGAATCTTCCCGTCGTTTTGCGCCGCGGAACCGACAAACTTTGGTACGTGGACGAAGCCAAGTCGTGGACGTACTTTCACCGCTTTGAGAACGACGTCAATTTCTACGTGAAGTACGCCGACAATCCGTTCCTCGGGGCCTTGCGTTCCATCAAGGCACCCAACATGGACCGGGTGGTCTATGGCGATCACGTTCGCACGCCCGCCGTTCCGGCATATCCGTATTTGCTTGCCGCGGCGGTACAAGCGCAGGAAGACCGAATTCGGGAAGCACCCAAGGACGCCGCCCGGTATGCGGCCCTCGGCGACCTCTATCTTTTTGAAACGAACTGGCTTACGAAGTCCACCGCCCTGTACGAGGCGGCGTCCTCCCTTGCTCCCAATGAACTTGCGTACCGCTGGCGCCTCGTGGATCTGTACCTAAATGGGTCCCGGGCCGACAAGGTCATAGCGGAGCTAAAGTATCTTTCCGAACATTTGCCCAATGATCGCCAGACCCAGGCCTGGTACCAATCGTACAAAAAAGAGTATGACTTTGGCGATGAATAGGGCAACCGGAGCGGTGGTTAGTCCGCGAGACACCGCCGGCAAAGTTCTCGCCGAACCAGACTAGCGCCCCGGAAAAACTCGACTCTTTGGGTATTGACGCAACCCTAAGCAGCGGTCACGGGACTGCGATGCCCAGAAGCAAGCGTTCAACGCTGCGCTCGACATGACGCGGCAGAGCAAGCGCCAGAACCTGAGCTTGAGCGTGATGCGCAACTGGCGCGGCTCTTCCGGATGCACGGTGACTCCATCGGGAACGCGATCGGGCTGCTGACCGAGACCCGGTAGTCCTGCTCGAGGCACCGGCACGCGCTGTCACGGGGCGTTTACGAAACCGCACGAAGCCCATCAGGTGCTTCGGCTTGCGCGGTGCCTCGCGACGAGGACCGATCACCCCTATGCGTTAAGCGGTAATCTGCTCTCCTTGACCTAGGGCACCGTCGCCTTGCAGATACGGGCTAGCATCTTCTACGGGTGCCTCGTCCAAAACTTACGCAGGCGTGTAGCCATGAGCAAAGAAAAAAGGTTGACCACCAACGCCGGCTGTCCTGTGGTCGATAACCAGAACGTGCTGACCGCCGGTCCCCGGGGGCCGCAGCTTTTACAGGATGTCTGGTTCCTGGAGAAGCTGGCCCATTTCGACCGTGAGGTAATTCCGGAGCGACGCATGCACGCCAAGGGTTCCGGCGCCTACGGCACGTTCACGGTAACGCACGACATCACGAAATACACGCGGGCGAAGATCTTTTCCCCAATCGGCAAAAAGACAGAATTGTTTGCCCGCTTTACCACCGTCGCCGGCGAACGCGGAGCCGCTGATGCCGAGCGGGATATCCGGGGTTTTGCCGTCAAGTTCTACACCGAGGAGGGTAACTGGGACCTCGTCGGCAACAACACTCCGGTGTTCTTCCTGCGTGACCCGCTGAAGTTTCCGGACCTCAATCACGCGGTCAAGCGCGATCCACGGACCAACCTGCGCAGCGCACAGAACAATTGGGACTTTTGGACTTCCCTACCCGAAGCACTGCACCAGATCACGATCGTCATGAGCGACCGGGGGATTCCGGCGAGCTACCGGCACATGCACGGCTTCGGGAGCCACACGTTCAGCTTCATCAACGCGAAGGGCGAGCGCTATTGGGTCAAGTTCCACTTGAAGTCGCAACAGGGCATCGTCAACCTGACCGACGCGGAGGCCGAAATGATCATCGGCAAAGATCGCGAGAGCCATCAGCGCGATCTCTACGAAAGCATCGAGAAAGGCGAATTCCCCAAGTGGACGCTCAAGGTACAGATCATGCCGGAAGGCGACGCCGCCAAGGTGCCCTATCACCCCTTCGACCTCACTAAGATCTGGCCCCACAAGGACTATCCGCTGATCGACGTGGGCGTGATGGAACTGAACCGCAATCCGGAAAACTTCTTCGCCGATGTCGAGCAGTCCGCCTTTAACCCCGCCAACGTGCCACCCGGCATCGGGTTCTCGCCGGACAAGATGCTTCAGGGTCGCCTATTTGCCTATGGCGACGCGCAGCGCTATCGGCTTGGCGTCAATCACCACCTGATTCCCGTGAACGCCGCACGCTGCCCGGTGAACAGTTACCACCGCGACGGCTCCATGCGGGTTGACGGCAATCACGGCGGCACCTTGGGATACGAGCCGAACAGCTACGGCGAGTGGAGGGAGCAACCGGACTACCGCGAGCCCCCACTCAGCCTCCAGGGTGCCGCGGACCACTGGAACCAACGGCAAGACTCGGACTATTTTTCCCAGCCCGGCGCGCTGTTCCGTCTGATCAGTCCGGCGCAGCAAAAGGCTTTGTTCGAGAACACCGCGCGCTCCATCGGCGGTGCGCCGAAGCAGATCCAGATCCGGCACATCCGCAATTGCATGAAGGCCGATCCGGCGTACGGCAAGGGGATCGCCGGTGTCTTAGGCATTGCTCTGAGCGAGGTTTCTGGTTAGACCGATATTTTGGCTCATAGTCGCTTGGTTGCGGGCCAGGGCGCATCCAGATCCGGCGACTGCGGCGGCGCGCACTGGTGGCCTTCTGCGGCCCCGGTGAGGCTGCCGCGCAGGCGCTCGATGCGCGAAAAACCGATTACTCGGTGTGGCTGGCGCCCGCGCATTTGCCGCACGTCTCCGGCTGCCGAACGATTTATAAAGTCGCTCGACGCCTGGCGGGGCAAAGGATGTACTCAGCGCGCGCTTATCCAGTTGGCACGGTAGTGCTGCAATTCGGCGATCGACTCGTAAACGTCGGCCAACGCCTCATGCCGGCTCTTTTTCTCAAAGCTCCGGTGCACCTCCGGGTTCCAGCGCTTGGCCAGCTCCTTCAGGGTGCTCACGTCGAGATTGCGATAGTGGAAGAATGCCTCCAGGCGTGGCATCCAGCGTGCCAGAAACCGCCGGTCCTGGCAGATGGAATTGCCACACATCGGCGACTTACCCGGCCGCACGTATTGCGCCAGGAAGGCGAGCACGGCGTCCTCGGCCGCTTCCTCGGTCCATTGCGACTGGCGCACGCGGTCGGTGAGCCCCGAGCGGCCATGCGTCGTGCGATTCCAAGCATCCATCGCCGCCAGCACCGCTTCGTCCTGGTGCATCACGAGGACCGGACCCTCGGCCACCGTATCCAGATTGGCGTTCGTGACAACCACCGCGACCTCCAGGATCCGATCCGAGTCGGGATGTAGGCCGCTCATCTCCATGTCGATCCAGACAAGGTGATTATCGTCGACAGCAGGTTTCGCCGTACGGGCGGCGAGTTCGGGGTCGGGGTCCTGTGCCATAATTTTCGCTTTGTGAGCGCGCATCCCTTGCGGCAATCTATCGAGCAACGCGGCCGCGATTGTCGCACGCCGCGCGCCTGCGTCATGGGCCATTGCCTTCATCGCCAGCAACGGCAAACCATCTCATGAGCCTGCTCTTCGTTCTTGTACTGGGCATACATCTTGTTCTCAAGCTGTGGCTGAGCGGGCGACAGGTCCGCCACGTTGCGCAGCGGGCGAACGCGGTTCCCGAACAATTTGCCGATTCCATTGGACTCGAGGACCACCGCCGTGCCGCGCAATACACGATCGCCAAGCAGCGCCTGGCAATGCTCGAAACCCTCCTCGGGACCGCGCTTTTCGTGGCCCTTACCTGGGGCGGCGGCTTGCAGTGGATCTACGACCACCTGGGCGCACTGGCTGGAAACGGCCTGGGTTTCGACATCGCCCTGGTCGCGTCCGTGATTGCCCTGCTGGGCCTGGTAGACCTGCCGATCCAATGGACGCGTCGCTTCCGTATCGAGCAAAAATTTGGATTCAACCGTATGACCCAGGCAATGTTCATCGCCGATACGGTGAAGTCGGCGCTGGTAGGCGCGCTGTTGGGACTGCCCTTGCTGACCGTCATTTTGCTGCTGATGCGGACCGCGGGAGACGGGTGGTGGCTGGCCGCCTGGCTGTTTTGGGCGGCCTTTTCCCTTGTGCTCAGCGTGCTCTACCCGTGGCTGATCGCGCCCTTGTTCAATCGCTTTACGCCGCTGCGCGATGGTCCCCTACACCAGCGCATCCGCAATCTGCTGGAGCGCACCGGTTTTCGCAGCAACGGCGTCTACACGATGGACGGGTCGCGCCGCTCCACGCACGGCAATGCCTATTTCACGGGCCTGGGCGCGGCCAAGCGAATCGTGTTCTACGATACCTTGATCGAGCGCCTGGGCCCCGACGAAATCGAAGCCGTGCTGGCGCACGAGTTGGGACACTTCCGACTCCATCACGTAGCCAAGCGTATCGTGAGCGGGCTGGCCGTGGCCCTGGCATGGCTCGCGCTCCTGGGCTGGATTCAGACCCAGCACTGGTTCCCTCCCAGCCTGGGTGTGGAAACGCGGGCAAGCGTGCCCAACAACGGCTTGGTACTGGTGCTCTTCGGTCTCGTAATGCCACTTTTCGCCTTCGTCCTTGCGCCGCTGCAAAGCGCACTTTCGCGTCGTCACGAGTTCGAGGCCGATGCATTTGCGGCACGTCACGCCTCCGCCCATTCCCTCGTGCGGGCCCTGGTCAAGCTGTACCAGGACAATGCCGCGACCCTGACACCCGATCCCGTGCACTCGGTCTTTTACGATTCCCACCCACCGGCTTCGATCCGCATTGACCGGCTGCTCGCGGGTGCGCCAGCGGCCGCAATCCCTTGACTGCGCTGCGGCCGGGGAAGCCATTGTCGTGACCGGCCGGGTGCAGGGGCGCGCGAACGATCGCTCGCAGCGGCGCGCCGATGATCAGGCCCGTGGCCGTGTCGTCGCACGCTTTGGCCAGCGCTACATCGTGGCGCTCTCCGGCACACAGGGAGCGACATCCGGTGGCGGCGGAGCCGCGGAAGTCGATGCCATCGGCCGCGGCAGGCGCATGGAAATCGTCGTTGGCGACCGCGTTCGGTGCTCCTCCGAGCAGAGATTGCACGTGATCGAGGTGGTCGAGCCGCGCCGCAACCTGCTGTTTCGATCCGACGCCAACCGCACCAAACCTCTGGCCGCCAATGTCGATCAGATCGCAATCGTCTTTGCCGCGCAGCCGCCACCGCAAGTCGAGTTCGTTTGGCGTGCCCTGCTGGCGGCACGTGCGGCGGGGATCCAATCGGTGGCCATACTCAACAAGATCGATTTGGACAGCCGCGGTGCCCAGGCGTCCTTGGCGGAAATCGAGGGGCTGGGTGCGCGCGTGCTGCGCGTTTCTGCGCGCGCCGATCCGGTTGCCGCACGCGGGCTGCTGGAGCACGAATGCCGCGACCGCGCCACGCTTTTCGTCGGTCAATCCGGGATGGGAAAATCAAGCTTGCTAAACCTGCTGATCGATGCGGAACTACGCACCGGCGCCCTGTCACGGCGCGGCACGCACGGCCGCCAGACGACGACGGCCACTCGCTGGTTCGCCTATGGCAAGGATGGCGCAGTGATCGATTCGCCCGGCTTCCATGAATTCGGGCTCGCACACCTGTCGGCGGCGCAATTGACGCAATGGTTGCCCGACTTCGCAGCGGTAACGCAGGCCTGCCGTTTCGCCGACTGTCGGCATGCGGAGGAACCCGATTGCGGGATCCGGGCGGCGGTCGAGCACGGTGAAATCACCCGTGCTCGCTACGATTTTTATCGCAAACTGCTAGCACAGGATCCCGGCGCGACGGTTTCCCGGTCCCGGAATTAAGATGCAGCGCTTCCTAGGCCAGAGCGGCCGCAAGCGTAAGTAGCAGAAGCAGGAGCAACCACAGGATCATCGCGCGCCACGCCAAGCCCACGGCAGAGCGCAGGGCTTCCGGACCGGGTTCTGCGAGCCCCGCACCCTCCTGGGCGCTGGCATCGAGATATTTAGCGGAGTCGACGGCGCTTAAAACGCGAACGCCCATCGCCCCGCCCGCAGCGGCCAAGATCAGGATGCGCCCACTGACGACATTGGGCTTCGAATCGACCGTCATGTGACGCCAACAATAAATGGCGCCCTCGAAATCGCCAACGATGGCAAATCCCATGGCGGTCAAGCGCGCCGGCAGCCAATCGATCCAGGCATAGGCCTTGAGCGCGAACTGGCCAAACAGATCCGGTGGGACACCCGCATCGCCGGCAGCCGGCGGCCGATTCCAATGCCGCGATAAGTATTCGCTGAGGCGGTAGAGCACCGCGCCGGACGGGCCGGGCAGAACCAGGAACCAGAACAGCACGCCGAAGACGTGACGATGCGAGGCTAGCAATCCGAACTCGATCGATTGGCGAACAATCTCAGCCTCGTCGAGTTCCGTCGGATCAAATTCCGGATCCGTATTGCGGCGCCACTCGGCAAAAACGCGCCGCGCCTTGTCGGCGTCGCCCTGCTCGAGGGCGGTCTGAATTGCGGTGATCGGATGACTGAACTGACGAAATCCAAGCGCAAAGAAGAGCACCGAGACGTCCACCGCAAGGGCGGCCAACCAGTGCCAGGAGCGCGCGAGCTCGAACACGAGGCCGGTAAGTGCCGTTCCGGCACCCACCACCAGCAGCCATCCGTAAACACCGTGACGTGCCTGGCCGGCATTGAGGTTGCGCGCAACCTTGTCCGACCACGCGGTGACACCGGCGTACACCGGATTGGTCGACGGAGTCGCCCGCACCTGTTCCAGCAGCAAGGTGAGAATCAAGGCAAGCCAGCTCATGGCGGCCGATTGTAAGTCGTCCGAACGCGCACACGTAACAAGCGCTTGGGCGAAATCGCCTGCAACGGTCCGCTGCCCCTGTTGGGCAGCTCAAGCGAGCAAAAAGCGATACAGGTTCCGCAGCATTGCTGCAGTAGTGCCCCAGATCATGTACCGACGGCGGCCGAAATACTCCATCGCATACACGCCGCGGCGATTGTTTTCCTGGATAACAAGGCGGCGTTGATGATTGGCGCCGTCCATCAGAAAGCTCAGTGGAACCTCGAAGAGCTCTTCGACCTCGACCGGGTCTGCACGCAGATCGGCACCAGGCCCGATCAGGCCCACTACCGGCGTGACCTGAAAGCCGCTGATCGTACGGTACGGCGGCAAGGTACCGAGCACCTCGACCCGCCGCTGGTCCAGCTCGATCTCTTCGCGGGCCTCGCGCAGGGCCGTGTCGACAGCGCTCGCGTCGCCGGGCTCGACGCGGCCGCCCGGAAAGCTAATTTGGCCGGCGTGGTCCGGCAGGTCTGCCGCACGCACGGTAAACAGCACGTGCAGCCCGTCGGCGCGCGCGATCAGCGGGATCAGCACCGCTGCCGGGCGTAGCGGCCGCTCGGGCTGGAACAAGCTGCCGTCGCTGCTTTGTTCGGCCTGCCAGACGGGGGGCCGCAGGAAGCGACCGCGTAGGGCCTCCGGCATGAGACGCGCGGCCTCGATCGCCGGGCCGCGTTCGGAATCGAATTCCGGATCCAACGGCAGCGCTTCGGGCACGATCATTGTGCGCATCGACCCGGCTCGCCGAAATCGTTCGCCGAGTACCCTTGCCGAAATACCGTCCCGGCTGTGGCCAGCGGCCTCAGCCCTCGCCCTTGGACTCGAGCTTTTCCCGGATCCGTGCGGACTTGCCCGAGCGCTGGCGCAGGTAATAGAGCTTGGCCCGCCGCACATCGCCGCGGCGTTTGACCTCGATCGATGCGATCGAGGGTGAATAGGTCTGGAAGGTACGCTCCACGCCCTCGCCGCTCGAGATCTTGCGCACCACGAAGGAGCTGTTCAGTCCCCGATTGCGACGCGCGATCACGACCCCTTCATAGGCCTGAACGCGCTTGCGCGTTCCCTCGACGACATTGACATTGACGATTACCGTGTCGCCTGGGGCAAATACCGGAATGGCCCGGTTGGCGCTCAGGCGCGCGACTTCCTCATTTTCCAGCTGCGAGATCACGTTCACGTTCGCTCTCCAAATACCATCGTGGCGCGGCGATATTCCCGATGCCGGACACGCACTGCGTGCCATCGCGGGGGTCTTGTTTTCCGCCCCAGAGGATGGGGTTAGTCACCCGGCAAATCATCCTGCAACAGATCCGGGCGCACACGTCGCGTCCGGGCCAACGATTGCTCTTCGCGCCAACGCGCGATGCGTGCATGGTGCCCCGAAAGCAGCACCGCTGGAACCTCCTGGCCACGCCACGACTCCGGCCGAGTGTAATGGGGAACATCGAGCCGGCCGCCGGCAAACGATTCGTCCTCGGCAGATTCCTGCTTCATCGTTCCCGGCAAGTGTCGCACAACCGCATCGATCAGAGCCATGGCCGCAATTTCGCCGCCCGACAAGATGAAATCGCCGATCGATATTTCCTCGTCCACAAAGGAATCGACGAAGCGCTGATCGATGCCTTCATAACGACCGCACACCAGCACCAGCCCCACCCGCGCAGCCGCCTGTGCCGCCAAGCAACGGACCCTGGCATCGCGCAACGGCGTTCCACTGGCCGACAGCGCGATGACATGGGTGCGATCGCACCCGGCCTCGCGCTGTGCCGTGCGCGCCGCCTCAACACACTGTGCCAGCGGCTCGGCCATCAACACCATTCCCGGCCCACCGCCGAACGGCCGGTCGTCGACCGTCCGGTGTACGTCGGTGGCAAAGCTACGCGGGTCCCAGCTCGCCATCCGCCATGTGCCCTGCTCATGGGCCCGCCGGGAAACGCCGAACTGCGTGAGGACCGCAAACATATCCGGAAACAAGGTGACCACGTCAATTCGCATGTTCCCCCCTGCGCGCCGCGGGCCCGCGCTAGCTGCCCGTGCCCGCCCCGGTCTGCGCACCGCGACCAACGCAGGCCGCCCGAAATTGCGCCCAGCGGCGGACCGTCCTACCACTGCGCATCCCAGTCCACGCGGATCCGTCGAGCGGCAAGATCGACTCCATCGACGTAGGCCTCGACCATCGGGATCAGCAGTGGCCTTGTGGCCGCGCTCGCCGACTCCCGCTCCACCTCCAGCAAATCATGTGCACCATTGTTGCGCAGCGCTCGCACAACTCCTAATTGCAGCCCGCTGCGGTTGACAACGAGCGCGCCGATCAGATCCACCCAATAAAATTGTCCCTGCGGCAACCGCGGGAAATCGCTACGGGAAACTGCGATGCGCCAGCCCTTGAGCGCCTGCGCGGCCTCCGGGTCCTCGCAGCCACGCCACTTGGCGACCAGCCCAGCGCCCTGCGTTCGCAGCTCTGTGACCTGCAAGGCAGCGGTGGGATCCCCCGATGAACCGTCCGCCTCCGGGCGCAGCAACCACCAGCGCCGCGTAGCTCGCAACACCTCGGCCTCGCCGGAATACGGCTGTACGTGGATCCAGCCCTGCAAACCATACGCGCCCCGCAAAATACCCAGTGTCACCAGGTCCGGCGGGACCCTGCTAGTCGCGTTTGCGGCGCCGGGGTTCATGGCGCCCGGCACACGAACTTGCTGCGAAAATTCGGCCTGCGAAGTCAGGCAGCCGCCGCTCCACCCGGCGCCGCTGGTGCACCCTGGACACCGGCGCCGGCGGCGGCGACACCGTCCCGCGCGCCAAACTGCTTGACCAGCCGCGCGACGGTCGGGCTCAGCTGCGCGCCAACCCCGCTCCAGTAGCCCAGCCGGTCGGCGGCAACGCGGAATTTGACCTCACCTTCGGCAGCGACCGGATTGTAAAAGCCCACGCGCTCGATGAAGCGTCCGTCGCGCGCACTGCGCGAATCGGTCGCGACGATGTTGAAAAACGGGCGCTTCTTGGCACCGCCCCGAGCCAGCCGGATCACCACCATGGAATTGTCTGCCTCGCCAAATGTCGATAAACCGCGCATTCTAGCCTGGCGACCCGCTCCTAGCAAGACGGTGTGGGGCAGACGGCGTGGGGCCGGGTGCGCGCTCGGACATCTGGGCAGCGGCGAGCGGCCCGTGACCGCGCTGCAGAAATTGCTGCCGTGGGTCCGAGGCGCTGAGACACTAGTCAAGCCGCGGCTTCAGGCCGCGCACGTCGTGGTCGGAGATCACGCCGAGGAGCCGTCGGTTCTCATCGACTACCGGGACCGCCCGCAGTCCGTAGCGCGATAACGCGTGCACCGCATCGCGCAGGGTTTCATCGGGATGCAAGGTGATGAGCTGTTCGGTCATCAGCGCACCGAGCGTCTGCTCGGGCTCGGCCGCAACCAGCTCGCGCAATCCGACCACGCCCAGGAGCCGCTCTTCGTCGTCGACGACGTAGATGTAGGTGAGGACGTCCTTCTCCCGAGCAATCTCGCGGTACCCGGCCAGCACCTGCTGGACGATCGCCTGCGCCGGCATGCGGATGCATCCTTGCGTTGCGAACAGCAGGATGTTTTCGTCATGGTACTCAACGATGCGCCGAACCTTGACGGCGTCCTCGGCATCCAACAGGGCCAGGATGCCGTCGGCGTCGGACGCCGGCAGGATCGCCAGGATGTCGGCCGCCTGGGCCGGGCTCATCTCCCCGATCAGGCGAGCGGCACGGTCGTGCTGCATCGTGGCCATGAGTTCGCGCTGCACGCGCGGCTCGATCTCTTCGAGCGTTTCGGACGCATGCTCGGGCTCGAGCTGGTTGAACAGCGCCTGGCGCTGACCGCTATCGAGTTCCTCCAAGATATCGGCCAGATCAACCGGGTGCATTTCGTGCACCTTGGACTTGAGCACATTGAGCTTGACATCGCCGGAGAAGCTGCCCAAATCATCGGGCAGAGGCTGGACGTAGAGCCAGGAGACGGTCGAACCGGCACCGCGCTGCTGGGCGAAGAAATTGGCCAGGTGCCGCAGACCCAGCCGGCGTAACAGGCGGTGCCGGCTGAAGTCGACCTCGCTCGCGTACAGCTTGCCGGCCTGGAATGCCAGCTTGACGTCGTACACGACCTCGACCTCGCGGCCGTCCATATCGAGGATCTTCTTATCCAGGATGTAGTCGCGCAGCAAGATGGCCCCGGCGCCCGGGGCCTGCTGATACGCCTCCAGGCTCTCGACGTCGATGGCGATCTCGTTGGTCGAAATGACGATCACCTTGTCCCACGGCACCAGCACAGACGGCTGGCCGTAGGGCCGGCTGATGAGCAGCTGGCTGATCTCGGGCAGCTTGCCCGTTTCCACGATGACCAGGTCCTGCAGGCGCCCGACACGTTCGGAGTGGCGGTACACCCTGCGCCCGATGACCTCGCTGAGGAAAAACTCCGGTTCGACGACGGTGACCATGGCTAGCCGCTAGCCCAGCAGTGAAACGAACTTGTAGAGCATCAAGGCCACCAGAAACAGCAGGTAGCCACGCAGCACCATCAGCGAGGCGCGCACTGCCGGCGACATGCCGATGCGCGGCGTGTTGTAGTGGGCGTTGATCGCGCGGAACTTGCGCACCAGGCGGGAAACACTGCGGAACATTTCGCGAGACTCCTATCCGAAAAGGCTCGGGAACAGCACGCTGATGCCATACAGCGTCGACAGAGCAATGATCACCAGCACGATCGTCCCGCCGATCGCGTTTTGCAGGGGCGTATTGGCGTAGTCACCCATGTTCTCACTGTCGTTGAGCAGCAGGATCAGGAACACCAGCGCCGCGGGCAACAGGGTCACCGCAATTACCTGGACGAACAAGGTGATCAACACCAGCGGTGCACCGGGAATGAGCACCACCGCGCCGGCACTGGCCAAGGTCAGGAAGTAGCAGGCGTAGAACCAGGGCGCCTCCTTGATATTGGTGTTGAGCGAATGCGCCCAGCCAAAGATCTCGCCGAATGCCCAGGAGCTCGCGAGCGATATGCAAATAGCGCCCAGTAGGCCGGCGTCGAACAGGCCGATTGCCATGAAGGTGCCTACCCAGTGGTGCGTCTCCTGCAACTGTGCCGAGGCCTGGGCCGCGTTGTCGATGTCCACGCCGCGCAGCACCGTGCCCGTGACGACCACAATGAAGACGGCAACAACCACCGTCAGCACCGATCCCAACCAGGTGTCGAACTTGCCCCAGGGAATGTCCTTTTCCAGCAAACCCTTGTCAACCACCGCGCTTTGCTGGAAGAACAGCATCCAGGGCGCGATTGTCGTGCCAATGTTGGCCATCAGGAAGAAGAAGAGCTGTCCGTCAAACCCGCCCGGGAAGTTCGGCAGCAGACCCTGGTGCACGATATCGTCCAGCGACGGGTGCACCATGAAAGCGCCGGGTATGTAGACGAGGTTGAGTGCGCAAAACAGCAGTGCGATCTTCTCCCAGGTCCAGTAACGCCCATTGAGCACGATCGTGCCCAGCAATAGCACCACGGCGACGAACGTCAGCCACGCGGGTATGCCGAATATCTCCAGCGCCGAGGTCATGCCGATGAATTCCGTGACCAGTGTTAGCCAGTCGAGGATCAGCAGGTCGATCAGCGAGAACCAGCCCCAGAAGGCTCCGAAGCCGGTGAAGATCGCCTCGGCGTGACCGCGCTTGGTGACCGCCCCAAGCCGCACCGTCATTTCCTGAACGTAGTACGCCACCGGGATCAGGAGCAGCAAAAACCAAATCAGGTTGTAGCCATACTTGGCCCCGGTGGCGGCATACGTGGTGATGCCGCCGGCATCGTTGTCCGCCACCATGACAACGATGCCCGGCCCGGCGATGACCAGGTATAACTGGACCGCCTTGGCCGCCTTGCGCAGCCGGTAGTAGAGCTTGGCGAAAATATTCATTGTGAGCGGCGATCGGGCAAAGCGATTGCACGTCCGAAGCCGTGCGCATAGCGATTTTGCCGGGGCCCGTTGCGTCTGGCTCACGCCGACGCCAGTCTACAGGGGGTTAATACAAGAGCACGGCCACGGCAGCGCCAAAAGGCAGGTTCGGCGACGCGAACATCGGCGCGCGCCGCACCGAGACGCGCCCGAGTGCCGGCTTTTCAGCCGCTAAGGCCCAGGTGTTCGATGCCCCGATTGATGCCCTGCACGCCGCCGAAGAGCTTGGAATTGAGCTTGACCTGCAGGCGCAGGTCATTGACCGAATCGGCATTGCGCAGCGCGTCTTCGTACGAGATCAACTCCGATTCGTGCAGATCGAACAAGGCCTGGTCGAAGGTCTGCATGCCCTGGTCGCGCGAGCGCTTCATCACTTCCTTGATCTCGTGGACTTCCCCCTTGAAGATCAAGTCCGAGATCAGCGGCGTATTGAGTAGCACCTCGACCGCCGGGATGCGTCCCTTGCGGTCCTTGAAGGCCACCAGGCGCTGCGACACGAGCGCGCGCAGGTTTAGCGACAAGTCCATGAGCAGCTGCGCGCGGCGATCCTCCGGGAAGAAGTTGATGACCCGGTCCAGGGCCTGGTTGGTGCTGTTGGCGTGCAAGGTGCACATCACCAGGTGGCCGGTCTCGGCAAACTCGATCGCATGCTCCATCGTTTCGCGCTCGCGGATCTCGCCGATCAGGATCACATCCGGCGCCTGCCGCAGGGTATTTTTCAGCGCAACATGCCAATCTTGGCAGTCCACACCGACTTCGCGCTGGGTGACGATGCAATTGCGATGTGGGTGCACGTATTCGATCGGGTCCTCGATCGTGACGATGTGTCCCTGGCTGTTTTCATTGCGGTAGCCAACCATCGCCGCCAGCGTGGTCGATTTGCCGGACCCGGTGGCGCCGACGATCATCACGATGCCGCGCTTGGCCATGGCCAGATCGTTCATCAGCGGCGGCAGGCTCAGTTCCTCGCAGGTCGGGATCGTCTCGGCGATCACCCGCAGCACGATGCCGACCTTGCCCTGCTGCACGAAGGCCGATACCCGAAAGCGTCCGATACCGGTTGGATTGATGGCGAAATTGCATTCCTTGGTCGCCTCGAATTCGGTCGCCTGACGATCATTCATGATCGCCCGTACCAGGTCGGACGTGTGCTGCGGCGTGAGCGGCTGATTGGATACTGGCAGCACGCGGCCGTCGACCTTGAATGCCGGCGGAAAGTCGGCCGTAAGAAAAAGGTCCGAACCCTTCTTCGCAAGCAGCAGCTTGAGAAGATCGTGGACGAATCGTATCGCCTGATCGCGTTCCATGGTCGATGCTCAGTCGTTGTGAAGTGCTGCTCAACCCGGGAAAGTCTCGGGGCTCTTGGCGTACAGGCGTGCCTCGGCGGCGCTGATGACATTGCGGCGCACGAGTTCGACCATGCACTGGTCCAGGGTCTGCATACCGAACTGGCTGCCGGTCTGGATCATCGAATACATCTGCGCGATCTTGCTCTCGCGAATGAGGTTGCGGATCGCAGGCGTGCCGATCATGATCTCGTGCGCGGCGACGCGGCCGCTGCCGTCCTTGAGCTTGATCAGTGCCTGCGAGACGACCGCCACCAGTGATTCGGACAGCATCGCCCGGACCATGTCCTTCTCCGCTCCCGGAAACACGTCGACCACCCGGTCGATCGTCTTCGCCGCCGACGAGGTGTGCAAGGTCCCGAAAACCAGGTGGCCCGTCTCGGCCGCGGTCAACGCCAGGCGGATCGTCTCGAGGTCGCGCAATTCGCCTACCAGGACCACGTCCGGGTCTTCCCGCAAGGCCGAGCGCAGGGCATTGGCAAATGACAAGGTGTGCGAGCCGACCTCGCGTTGATTGATGATGCACTTGCGCGACTCGTGCACAAACTCGATCGGATCTTCAATGGTGAGCACGTGCCCGTAGGTACTGTTGTTGACATGATCGACCATCGCGGCAAGCGTGGTCGATTTGCCCGATCCGGTCGGGCCGGTAACCAGGACCAGGCCGCGGGGTTTGAGCGCAAGGTCGGCAAACACCCGCGGGGCCTGCAACTCCTCCAGGGAGAGAACGCGCGACGGAATCGTCCGGATCACCGCGGCCGCGCCGCGATCCTGGTTGAACGCGTTGACGCGGAAGCGTGCCAGTCCGGGCAGGTCAAAGGAAAAATCGCATTCCAGGTGCTCATCGAACTGTTTGCGCTGGGCGTCGTTCATGATGTCGTACACCATCGTGTGCACTTCGTCGTGATCGAGCGGCGGCAGGTTGATGCGGCGCACGTCTCCGTGGACGCGGATTAGGGGCGGCAGGCCCGAGGATAGATGCAGGTCCGAGGCCTTGTTCTTGACGGAAAACGCCAGCAGTTCCGAAATGTCCATATTTTCGTGACTTCCGTTCGATTACGCACCCATGATGGCAGCGGCGCCCCACATCGGCGCCTGGGAGCATACGCTACGCTATGCACTGCGCAACGCGGCCGCCGAAACGCAAACGGGGGCACCAATCCGGTGCAGCGGCCCGCACCCGGCTGTTTGGCCCGGCGCGACAATGCCAAACCATACGTTACCGAAGCGCGGAGTACGCAATCGAAAAGATTCGGTCCACTTTGGGTCACTCCAGAGAACTTCAAAGCGCCGATCCGGCAGCGGCAATCGCGCCGGATCCGATGCCGTCCGGTCCTCTCGCGCCGGCGCAGGCCCACCTGCAGGCGTCGTTGGAGCGGGTGCGCCAGCGCATACGGGCAGCAGAGCAGCACAGCGGACGTGCGCTGGGCTGCGTTGCGCTGCTGGCAGTGACCAAGGCCTTCGGGCCGGAGCTGGTTGCCTCAGCCGCGGCACTGGGCCAGCGCGCCTTTGGCGAGAACTACGTCCAGGAAGCCATTGCCAAGATCGAGAGACTTCGCGCCTGCGCTGGCCTGCCCGAACTCGAATGGCATTTCATCGGTCCGATCCAGAGCAACAAGACGCGCCTGATCGCGACGCATTTCCAATGGGTACAGACGATCGAGCGGATCACGATCGCCCAACGATTGTCGGCGCAGCGCCCGCAAGCGCTGCCACCGTTGCAGGTGCTGCTGCAGGTCAACGTCAGCGGCGAGGCAAGCAAGAGCGGAGTTGCGCCTGCCGAGCTGCTCGGACTGGCGCACGAGGTTGCCGCCCTGCCGCGGCTGCAGCTGCGCGGACTGATGGCAATTCCGCAGCCGGGACTGCCGCCAGCCGCGCAGCACGCGTCGTTTGCGCAGCTGCGCGAGCTCCTGGAGAACATGCGCGAGAGCTTGCGTGCTCGGGTGCAGGATGCAAGCGCGCCGCTGGATACCCTGTCGATGGGCATGTCGGCGGATTTCGAGGCGGCAATTGCCGAAGGCTCGACCATGGTACGTGTAGGAAGCGCCATATTCGGGGAACGCCCATGAAACTCGGGTTCATCGGCGGCGGCAACATGGCCGCGGCCCTGATTGGTGGTTTGCGCCGTCGCGCCGACCGGGGCGAGGAGATCCTCGTGGTCGAGCGCGACCTTGCGCGCTGCGACCAGCTCGAGCGTGACTTCGGCGTCACCACGCAAGCGAGCATCGACGCCGCAGTGCGGGAGTCGACCATCGTCGTGCTCGCCGTCAAGCCACCGGACCTGCAGGCGGTCTGCGAGGCCCTGCGCTGCGTCCCGGGCCAATACCTGGTGCTGTCGATCGCCGCCGGCATCCCGAGCGCGGCGATCGCGCGCTGGTGTGCGACCGACGCGGTGGTTCGCGCCATGCCCAACACGCCCGCCCTGATCGGCCAGGGCATCACCGGCTTGTTCGCGCGCGCCGGAGCGTCCGATGTGCAGCGCGCCGCGGCCACGCAAGTCTTGCGGGTAATCGGCCATGCGGTATGGTTTGCCGACGAAGCGATGCTCGATGCGGTTACGGCAATTTCCGGCAGCGGGCCCGCATACGTCTTTTATTTCATCGAGGCACTGCAGGATGCTGCAGCTCAGATGGGCATGGACCCGGAGCAAGCGCGACATTTCGCGGTCCAGACTTTTGTTGGCGCCGCGCAGCTGGCGGCCCAATCGCCCGAGGACGTTTGCGTGCTGCGCGAGCGGGTCACCTCCAAGGGCGGAACCACCGCCGCCGCGCTTGCCCGGCTGCAGGAATCGAACGTCGCTGCCGCCATCACCGCGGCGGCCTTTGCCGCGCTCGAACGCAGCCAAGAGATGGCACGCACCCTGGGCTCCTAAGCCGCTTGAGCAGGGACGGCGCGGCCCGGTCGCGGCGCTCAGCGCAGGGCGTAATCGGCAACGATGCCGGCAAAGATCGATAGGCCGAGCCAATGGTTATGGCGAAAGGCACGCAGACATTGCTGCGGATCGCGCCCGCGGATCCATAGCACGTGCAGCACCGCGCATGCCAGCGCTCCGATCCAGCCCACGGCGAAACACCAACCCAGGCCCGCCGAGCGAGCGATCCCCGCGAGCGCTGCCAGATACGCGGCGTAGCAGAGGGCAACGGCCGGCACGTCGGCCCGGCCGAAAAGGATCGCCGAGGAGCGAATGCCGATGCGCAGGTCGTCGCGCCGATCGACCATCGCGTACTCGGTGTCGTACGCCACGACCCAGAACAGGTTGGCCAACATCAGCAACCAGCCGCGATCGGGAACACGGCCCAGCACGGCGGCAAAGGCCATCGGGATACCGAACGAAAAGGCGAGTCCCAGGTAGGCCTGTGGCATGGGAAAAAAGCGCTTGCAGAAGGGATAGCTGACCGAAATCAGCACGGCAATCAGCGCCAGGGGGGTCGCGGCAGGATGCAGCAACGGCAGGGTGAGCGCGGCGCAGGCGGCGAGAACGATCGCCACCATGATCGCTTCCGAGCTGGCAAGCTCGCCGCGTGCCAGAACGCGCCCGGCGGTACGCTCGACGTGTGCGTCAAAACGCCGATCGGCCACGTCGTTAATCGCGCAGCCCGCCGAACGCGTGAGCACCGTTCCGATACAAAAGATCAAGGTCAGCTGCGCTCCCGGCCAGCCATCGGCTGCGAGCCATAAGGCGTCGAGAGTGGGCCAAAGGAGCAAAGCGATACCGATGGGCTTGTCGAGCCGCGTCAAACTGACATAGCGCGCGAGCCGCGATCGTTGGCGCGGAGGCGCGGTCGGGTCGGGGCGCAGGTTCGCTTCGGTCATGGGCGCTTCGCGGGACGCGGCAGATGCGCCGATGAGCCAGCGGCGATGGGGTGCGCGTCGAACATGGCCAAATGCCGGGATTGCCGTGCTAATGGGCGCGCCATGGCGGATCGATCTTGCGCGCGCCGGGCAAAACGCAGCGATGCACCGCGGTGCACAGTGCCTCGACCGCGGGCGTGCGCGTGAAGCTCCTGCGCCAGGCAAGGACCACACGCCGGTCGGGTATGGGTCGGCGAAACGGGATGTAGGCGATCAGCGAATCGCGCCTTGGCCGCTCCGGGACGGACGTGCTCGGCAGCACCGCCACCCCGATTCCCGATGCCACCATCTGGCGGATCGTTTCGAGCGACGATCCTTCCACCGGTTTTTGCATGCCTTCCACTGTGGACGCACGGTCGAGTTCCGGACAGGCGTCCAGAACCTGGTCGCGGAAGCAATGGCCGCTGCCCAGCAGGAGATTCGTCTGGCCCGATAGCTCCTCGACCCCAACCGCCTTGCGGCGTGCCCAGGCGTGATCTCGCGGCACGGCAACCACGAACGGTTCGTCATAGAGCGGCTGGATCGCGAGCCCGGTCTCGGGCAATGGCAGTGCCATGACCGCAGCATCGATCTCGCCGTTGCGCAGCATTTCCAGCAAGCGCACCGTGAAATTCTCGTTCAGCAGCAGCGGCATCTGCGGTACATCGCGCTGAAGCTGGCGCACGAGCGCGGGCAAAAGGTAGGGCCCAACCGTGTAAATCGCAGCCAGGCGCAAAGACCCGTTGAGCGGATCGCGTCCCAGGCGGGCAATTTCAGGAATCTCGGCGGCCTGCTCAAGCACATGCTGCGCCTGCGCGATGACGCGCTCGCCGATGCCGGTCGGTGTCACCTCGCTGGCGCCACGCTCGAAGAGTCGCACCCCGAGCTCCTCTTCCAGCTTGCGGATTGCCACGGATACGGTCGGCTGGCTCGCATGGCAGGCCTCGGCCGCGCGCCCGAAGTGGCGTTCGCGCGCCAGCGCCACGATATAACGCAGTTCCGTCAGGGTCATCGCTACGCGGCCAGGTACTGGGCAGCGCCGGCGAACCAGCGCTCGATGATCGATCCTGCGCCGGACGCGTCCCGCTCCAGGAGCTGGTCGGCCGTACGCTGCACGGTCTCCAGCCAGGCCGCGTCGCGCTCCAGGTCGGCAAAGCGCAGCATCGGCAGACCCCATTGGCGCGCGCCGAGAAATTCACCCGGCCCGCGCAGGCGCAGATCGCAGCGAGCGATCTCGAAGCCATCATTGGTTTCGTACAAGACCTTGAGTCGCGCCCGTGCCGTTTCCGACAGCGGCTCATCGAACAGCAGCACGCAGGTGCTTTGCACCGCGCCCCGACCGACCCGGCCTCGCAGCTGGTGCAAGGTGGCAAGGCCAAAACGCTGCGCATGCTCGATCACCATGAGACTGGCGTTGGGAACGTCGATGCCAACCTCGACCACGGTCGTTGCCACCAGCACGTCGATGTGACGCGCCGCGAACGCTTGCAGCGCCAGCCTTTTTTCGGCCGCACTCATCTGTCCGTGGAGCAGACCCAGACGCAGCTCGGGCAGCAGTGCACGCGTCTGCTCGACCATCTGCACCGCCGCCATAGCCTCGATCTCGTCGCTCTGCTCCACCAGGGGACAAACCCAATACGCCTGGCGACCCGCGGCGACCTCCGCGCGAATGCGGGTCAATACCTCCTCGCGGCGAGCGCCGGAGATGAGCTTGGTGCGGACCGCGTGGCGACCGGGCGGCAGGGTCTGGATGACCGAGACATCCAGGTCCGAGAGATAGGTCATCGCTAACGAGCGTGGGATCGGCGTGGCGCTGAGCATCAGCAAGTGCGGTGTACTTGCGCCCTGGCGCAGCGCCAGGCGCTGTTCGACCCCGAAGCGATGCTGCTCATCGACAATTGCCAGGCCCAGGTTGGCAAAGCGAACCGGCTCCTGGATCAGGGCGTGGGTCCCGACGACAAGACCGGCTGCGCCCGATTCGATGTCGGCGAGAGCGTCGCGCCGCAACGCCTCACGCGAGCGTCCGGCCAGCCAGGCGACGTTGACGCCCAGAGGCTGCAGCAGTTGGGCAATGCGCTGGAAATGCTGATCGGCCAGGACTTCGGTCGGTGCCATCAAGGCTGCCTGGTAACCCGACTCGATCGCGCGGGCCGCGGCGAGCGCCGCAACGATCGTCTTGCCGCTGCCGACATCGCCTTGCAGCAGGCGGTTCATCGGCGCGGCGGCGGCCAGGTCGCGCTCAATTTCCCCCCAGACCTTGCGCTGATCGGCCGTCAAAGAAAAAGGCAGGCTCGCAAGCAGCGCACGCGTCAAGCGACCATCCCCGGTCAGCGGCGCTGCGCCGTCACGGCGGCGGCGCGCCCGTGCCTGGCGCAGCGCAAGCTGCTGCGCCAGCAATTCGTCGAATTGCAGACGCTGCCAGGCCGCGTGTTGGCGCTTCTCCAACGCGCCCGCATCGGTCTGCGGGGGCGGCTCGTGCAGCAGGCGCAGCGCGGCGCCCAGCTCCATCAGGTCCAAGGAGCGGCGCAGCGGCGCCGGCAGTTGGTCCGTAATCTCGGTCTCCCGCAGGGCCTTGGCGATCCGCCGGCGCAGCCATGCCTGCGGTACGCCCGCCACGGTCGGGTAGACCGGCGTGAGGTGCGCGGGCAGCGGCACCGTCCCGTCGACGATGCGAATCTGCGGATGAACCATCTCGATTCCCATGAGGCCTCCGCGCACCTGTCCCAGGGCGCGCACCCGGCGACCCGGTACCAGCTGCGCTTGCTGGGAGGCATAAAAATGCATCCAGCGTAGTAGCAGCTCGCCGCTGCCATCGCGCAGACGAACCAGCAGCTGCCGGCGGCGCCGCACCGAGACCCGGACCTCGGCAATGTCTCCCTCGACTTGCCCGTGCGAGCCGCTCACCAGCGAATCGATCGGGACGATTTGCGTCTCATCGACGTAGCGCAGCGGCAGATGCAGGAGAAAGTCCCAGTCCCGAACCAGTCCGATGCGCGCCAGGCGTTGCGCTGGCGTTGCGCCGGCCCTCGGTGCAGCGCCCGCTACGGGCCCCAAGGCCGCCTGCGCCCGGGTGCGCCCAGCAAGCGAAGAAGTACCGTGCGTGCTGATTTGCGTGCCCTCGACAATGGAAGCAACGGCGGCAACCGCGCGTGGCGAAATCCGGGGTTACAGGACCAGGATGGCATCGACCTCGAACTGCGCACCCCGCGGCAAGCTGGCCACACCAACCGTCGAGCGTGCCGGGTACGGTTGCGGCACCAGTTCGGCCATGATCTCATTGACCTTGGCAAATTGTCCCAGGTCGGTCAGAAATAGCGATAGCTTCACCGCATCGGCAAGTGTTCCTCCGGCCGCTCGCGCAACGGCGTCCAGGTTGGCAAAGGCCTGCCGCACCTGTCCCTCGAAATCGCCGCTCGCCAACTCCTTGGTAGCCGGATCCAGGCCGATCTGCCCCGAGAGAAATACGACCAAGCCGGTCTTGATGGCCTGGGAGTATGGACCGATCGCTGCCGGCGATGCTGTCGTAGAAATCGCTTCCCTGTGCATGTTCCCCACCTCGAAAATTCCCCGGCACGTCCATTGCGCCACCACCCATGAACCACAGGCTCCCGCCGCGGGGGTCGGCAGGCAATTTTATCGGTAGCCGGAGGTTCCTCACGCTGACGGCAGTGCGACCGTGAAATTTCTCTTGGTCCGGTGACCAAAGCGCCAGGCCTTCGGAACGTGGCCGTGCCTCGTCGGCCACACCGTTGCCGGCGGGATCCGGGCAGCTTTTCGGACGACAGCGACGGTGGCGCTCCCATGAAAAGGATTGCGCCACGAAATAAGCGGGAAATTACCCCATATTCACGGTATTTCACCGGGAGCGCTGGACCGAAAATTTCCGCCAAAGGGGGCGATTTGCGGACCGTCTTCGTCCGACCCGCCGCCTAAGTATTGGCACCGTGGCTCGCGCCGCAGCAGGCAAGAGAGAAGGCACCTGGCACCCCATGAAATCCCTGTCCGGCCCGACGCTACGCTCCCGGCTCCTAGGCGACGGGGTGCCGGGATTCACCTTGGTCGAATTTCTCGTGGTGGTTCTCTTTCTCGCCACGGTGGGTGCGCTTGCATTGCCGCGGCTTTGGAACACGGGATCGGACGCGCGCGCGGCAAAGCAACAAGCCATTTTTGGATCGGTCCGAACCGCCGCCCAGATCACGCGTGCGGCCGCCCAAGTACACAATCAGATGGGCCCTGCCGGCTTGGTAACGGTCGATGGCACGAGAATCATCACCATATATGGGTACCCGGCGGCGAGCGCGGCGGGCATCATCGCCGCCACCGGCCTGGACAGCTCCATCGACCAGGTAAGCCTCAGCGGCGGAGGCGCACAGGCCGGCAACACGATCACCGTCGCCTTGCAGGGGGCGCGCGCAACCTGCTCCATCATCTACGCCGCGCCGGCCTCCGCCGAAACGCAGCCGGTCATCCACTACGTCAATTCCGACGGCAACGGCGGGCCGGGCTGCTAGCAGCACAGTCCGACCGTTTCATGTTCCTCATGAACGACCATCCCGCCGCACTCGACCCCAAGGCCGGCGCCGGATCACACTCCTCCGATGGCGCGGACGCGGGCGGCGAGGACGCATCGCCCTTGAACTGGCTGGTTCCCTGGCTGCTGGCACTTGCCGGGATTCTGATCACACTCGCACTGTCCGGCTGATCCCAACGCCTAGCGGTTGACCGTGCGCGCGGCGACGCCAGAGCGCTCTTGTCCGGCAAGAGCCAGCAGGCACACGACACATGCCTTGGCCGGGCTCAGGGGCCGGCCAACGCTGCCGACGCCTTGGCCGCAGCGGCTCCACGTCGCGGTGCAAGCAAGGCGCTCATCTGCCGCGCCGTGACGGGACGGCCCAAGTGATATCCTTGACCCTCCAAGCAACCGGCGCGCAGCGCGGCAGCAAGCTGGGCCGGATCCTCAATTCCCTCGGCGATTACGCCTGCGCCGAAGTGGCGCGCCAGCGCGACAATGGCACGCACAATGGCTAGCACGTCGGCGTCGACATTGAGTCTGCGGATGAGCTGCGAGTCGATCTTCACATACTCGGCGCGGCACCGCCGCAGCAAGTCCAGACTGCAGGCGCCGGTACCAAAATTGTCCAGGACCACCCGCACACCGCTCTGGCGCAAGGCGGCCAAGCGCGCGAGGGTTACGTCGGTATCGCCGATCGCGCCCAGCAGACTGGCCTCGGTCAGCTCGATCAGGAACCGCCCAGGGTGCAAGCCGGAATCGGCCAGTGCGCGATGTACGATGCTATCGAGCCTGGCACCGCGAAATTCGCGCGTGCAAAGATTGACCGACAAGCCGACTTGGTCCGGCCATTGCGCAGCATCGCTGCATGCCTGCCGCAAGACGGCATCGCCAATCGGGGTGATCAGCCCGGTCTCCTCGGCGACGTCGATGAATTCGCCGGCGGCGATCGTGCCACGCTCCGGATGATTCCAGCGCAGCAGCGCCTCGACACCGCTGACGCGCCGACCGCGCAGCCTGCAACGCGGCTGGTAGTGCACCGTAAACTCGCTCCGGTCGATTGCCCGCCGTAGCTCCGACTCCAGGCGTAACCGCCGCGCTGCGCTCTGACCGATGGCGGCGCTGAAAAACTGATACAGACGAGTGCCGTTATCGCGCGCAAAGCGCATTGCGGCCTGCGCACGCGCCAGCAGCATCTCCGGTTGCGTGCCGTTTTGCGGAGATAGCGCGATCCCGATCGTTGCCATCATGCGCAAATCGTGCTCGCCCTCCCGCATGGGTCTGTCGACCACCTCAATGAGTCTGCGGGCCGCCGCGGCCACGTCCGGCGAGACACGAAGCTTGGTCAGCACCAACGCAAATTCATCGTCGCCTACCCGCGCCACCTGGGCCGAGCCCTGAACGGCCTGTCGCAGGCGCTCGCCGATGACCCGTGCCACCTGGTCTGCCATCGCAAAACCCAGCGATTCGCGCACGTGCGAAAGACGGTCGATGCCGACGACGATCAGCGCAGCTGGCTCGCCACTTTGCGCGGGCTGCGCAAGGAGCTCTTCCAGGCAACGGACAAACGAGGCGCGATTGGGCAAGCCGCTGGCGGCATCAAACTTGCGCGCGCTCTCCGCGTCGACGACCAATTCATGGCGTTGATATACCTCGGCAACCAGGCGATCGCTGGACCAGGCCAACTCGGACCGCTGCTGCGCAAGCTCCCGTTCAAGGCCGCGCGCGTGATCGTCCAGCTCGCGAAGGCGACGCTCCAACTCCGGAAGCGGCCGCCGGCGCGGATTGTCGGTCGTAGCGGTTGTCGAATCCATGGCCAATTCCCGTGCTGAGGTCCTGCGCATTGCTTCCGCTGCCGGCGAGGCCAAGTGCCAGGTAGCGCGCGAGGCGTGCGCAACGCCCCACGAAGCATCGTCCATCACGCCGGCCGAGTCTTCGGGACTGCGCTCCTTGCCCTGGCGTACCTCGCCGACGCGGGTCCGTGAACAAGCGTGATCCTGGGACGGCAGGCTTTGGGCTCCAAATTGCGGCCGAAATCTGGACCAATTCGACAAATCGACGGGGTATCCCTCAAATTGCGTGATTTGTTGCCGATTACCCGGAGGATGGGCCGGAATACGGCCTACGCGCCCCGGGAGAATCATTTGATCCTGTTCCTCGACTACGACGGAGTGCTGCATCCCGATCCGTGCCCGGACCCAGCGCGACTTTTTGAGAATGCCGAACGGCTGGCCCGGGTACTCGAGGAATTTCCGGAAGTGGGTATCGTGCTATCGACGTCCTGGCGCAACGTGCGCTCCGAAACCGAATTGCTGGAGCCGCTACCCGAGATCCTGCGTCATCGCGTGCTCGGAGTCACTCCCAATTTCAGCGAATTCTCGGCCGCCGCTGCCCGTATTCCCTATCAGCGCCACGCGGAATGCGAACAATGGTTGCAAATGCACGAAATGGCCAGCAGCCCCTGGTGGGCACTGGACGACCGACCCAGCTGGTTCGCTCCGTACTGTGAAAATCTGATCGAATGCGACGCAAATTGCGGATTCGACGATCGGGTTAGCGCATGCTTGAGCAGCGCGCTAGCGGTTGCTCGCAAGCGCTACGCGAGCGGGGTGGACTTCGTCCTGGCCTGAGCAGGCGCGCCGCCGCGTGGCGCATTCCTGCACGCCGCGCGATTCCCATCGGATGGGAAAGCAGCCATATACGGTTTTGCGTCTAATGCGCGCGCAGAGATTCGGAAAGACTTAGGAGATTTTGCGGATTCACGCGTATGAAGCCGCCGCGCGGACTGTCAATGTCCGCTATGAGCGCGAGCGCAATGGACACGATCAGCGGGAGAACCACGAACAGGGCGCCTTCCGCCTTGGCGTCCCGCGCCCCATAACCGATCAGCAGATTGCAGCAGATTGCCGTCATCGCCATCAGAACCCATGCCGCGATTGGGATTCGATTCCACCAGGCCGCCTGCGTGTATCCCTGGGAGTTCAAGACATCGTTCATGCCCGAAACCGCCTGGGCGATGACGGGACTTGGATGCGCTGTGGCCGGAATCTGGGCCGCGGACCACAGTTGGGCCTGCCGTTGAGCGGTCGCGGCATTGATCTGGCGAAGTTGTTGTTCATCGCGGGTCGTATAGAACAAAACACGCTGATCGAGGTAGCTTCTAAGTAGCGCACGCACGTTGGCGGCATCGGCGGGGGGCAGCAGGTCGGCGCGGACGTATTCCGTGCCGATCGCATTGGCCTCGGCCTCCTCGTAATTCTTGCGCTGATCGTACCGGTTGATGGCCATCGAGAAGCTAAAACCGATGAGAAGGCTGAGTAGCGTAAGCGTAGCTGCCTCGATAACGCCGAAGTCTTGCCGCGCCACCTCTTCCAGGTTTCGTCTCCTCTTGAGAACGAAGACTCCAATCTGCGCCGAGAACCACAGGATAAAGAAAAAGAATACGAAGATGAGCAGTGGCTCGTCCAATACGCTCATACGCTAGGGCTCCTTACCTATCGCCTTTCGCTCGTAATGAGCCTTGCGCTGCCCATCGATTCGATGCGTTGATGCCCCACCCCTGCAGACCCCTCAAGCGTCGAGGAGTTGAGCGTCCGTTGCAGCGCGTCAAGGGCAAAAGCGAAATATCCCGCAGAGCGACCGGCGCGTATCGATTTGCTAGGAAGGGATTGCCCCGCGTGGACAGCCAAAGCGGACATTGCCACCGGTACAAGAGGCATTTGCAAGAGCCAATTCCTTGGTGCAAATGGATTATTCGAAAACCTGGCGCAGACGAGGAGGATCGCGCTCCCGACCTTCGCATTGCGAAGGCCTTTCTGCCTCCACGGCACGCAATTATACGGGAGGCAACACGACGAAACGCATGCCCTTGGGGTCCGTCCGTTAGACCCGGACTTCCCGAAAACGTGGGCCCCGCGGAATCCGTGCGCCAGGGCGGGATACGGTCAGCCACCAGCAGCAAAAGCGGCCTGCACCGGCTCTGACTACACACGGACAACGGCAGCTGCTACACGGCCACGGAAGCGCTTGCCTTTGCCGAGCAGCCACGGACCCTGGTGCCGCCCTTCACCCCGGTGCGCAGCCCATAATCGAACAGCATGGCCGAGGTGTATATCAAAATGTTCAAGCGCGATTCGGTCCACGGGCATGATCGTCCCGACGTCGAGGCCGCTCCGACATGACGGGATCGCGAGATCGATGACGACAATGACGCGCACCCGCACGGGGGCTCAAAATCAAATCACTCTGTCAGTTCATCGGAGCCCATGGCGGCAGGGTTTCCGATCAAATAAGGCCAACTCCCCAGCGCTCCTTGCTAACGACCGCAGGCATGGAAATGCACTTTCGAACAACGTAGCGCAGGCACGGGCAAGAAAACCAAAAATGCGCTGCACACCGCTACGGTGCCGCGCCCAGCGCGTGAACAGATCCTCGTCACGTACATGACGAGGTAGCGGCAAGAAGAGCATCCACTACCCTTATTCACCGCCGACGCTAAGGGGTCCACTCCAGCCCCGGGTCACCGTTCAACCGACGGGTTAGGTCAAAATTGCATCGGCGCCGACGATCGACAGTCCAAAGGATCAAAAAAGACCCAGAACCATCAACGGGCCTCTCGTATGAAAAATAGATTCAAAAACATCCCCCAACCAAAGGTCGCCGCCAAGGCTTCTTTGCACCAAGGCCACTCGACGCTTCAGCAAGGATTGGCGCTTCACCAAAGAGGACACCTAGCGCAAGCGCAAGCGGTTTATGAAGAACTGGATAGCAATTACAAAATTATCCCCGCCACCTTTGATGGTTGGATGCGGATATTGGATCGTGTCCCGGGCAGTGTTTTGTGGCTTTTCGGGGGCACTCCTACAGCAACCATCAACCTGCGCAAAGAAGCAAGGGCTCGGGGAATCGGTGACGACAGGCTGATATTCGCCGAGCGACGGCCATTGCCAGAACATCTGGCCCGGCATAGCGCGGCCGATTTATTTCTCGACACGCTGCCGTGTAACGCACATACCACTGCCAGTGATGCGTTATGGGCAGGTCTTCCCGTTTTGACGTGTATGGGTGAATCATTTGCCAGCAGGGTGGCCGCCAGCTTGTTGAACGCAATTCACCTGCCGGAATTGATCACACAGACGCAAGCAGACTATGAAGCGCTGGCGATCGAGCTGGCGACCAATTCAGAGAAGCTATCTGTGATCAAGGAAAAATTGGCCGCCAACCGACTCACAGCGCCATTGTTTGACACGCCACTTTTCACGAAGCACATTGAAGCCGCCTACAAGCAGATTTACCACCCGACCATGTTTATATTGAACCGTAGCGAGCGCGTCGGTTTCGTTTGAGACGGCGATCATGAACCCCCAGACAAGCGGTCCAGTAGCCCCGTGGATCCGGCCC
>Ga0209415_10003018_pt1 | contig 31385 bp, 48 predicted proteins | sample PeaSoiSIISIP2007_FD_187696 | JGI IMG/M metagenome (GOLD analysis project Ga0209415, IMG submission 187696) | Peat soil microbial communities from Weissenstadt, Germany - SII-SIP-2007 (SPAdes) (version 2) | ecosystem: Environmental > Terrestrial > Soil > Wetlands > Peat | place: Germany... | reverse complement strand
TCTTGGAGAGCTGCTCGACGGCCGAGGCCTTGCCCGAGATCTTCTCGAGCGAGGAGGCGATCGCCTTCACGCTCTTCTTGCCCGTGATGCGGCGGCAAGTCTCGAGGAGAGACTTCGCGCTCGCGGAGCGCTTGGCCGATCGCTTCGGAGAGAGCGCGTGCGTGACGCTCTTGATGACGGCCTTGACGGCCTTCTTGCCGGCGGGCGTCGATGCCGAGGCCTTGAGGCTTGCAAGGGCTCCGAGGGCTGAGGCTTTCGCCTTCTCCTCTTCCTCCTCCTCTTCGTCCTCTTCCTCGTCGTCGTCGTCGTCCTTGTCGTCGTCGTCGTCATCGTCGTCGTCGTCGTCGTCCTCCTCCATCGGCTTCTTGGGCTCGTCGTCTTCGTCCTCCTCTTCTTCGTCCTCCTCCTCTTCGTCCTCTTCCTCCTCTTCCTCCTCTTCCTCGTCCTCCTCGGTCTTCTCCTTGTCCTCTTTCTCGGAGGCGGCGGGAGGAAGCTTGGAGCCGAGCTTGAGCTGGATCGAGGCGAGCGCGACCGCGGTTTTGGACACGCGAGCTTGCGCGGCATTCTTCTCCGCGGGAGTGGAGGCGGCGGCGAGAGCCGTCACCGCGTCATCGTGCTTCTTCTGAAGTTGGAGGAGCGTCGCCATGTGATTGTCCTTGTGTGTGTCAGGCCGTGAGCGCCTGAGCGCCCGCGGTCGTCATCTGCTGTTGAGAGTCGAGCGAGCGCCCGACGATGCGAAGAAACTTGTCCCAGCTTGCAATTCCGTCAGCGATGCCGACGTCCACCGCGTCGCGGCCGACGAAGACGTTGGCTTGAAGGTCAGCGATGGCCTTCGGCGATGTGTCGCGAGCCTTGGCGACGACGCGCCAGAAGATCATCGCAAGCTCGTCCACGCGCGCTTGGATGCGGCCGCGGATGCCGTCGTCGATCTTGCGATCGGCGTGGCTGTCGGCCTTGAAGGCTCCGGACGTGATCAGCTCGATCTGGAGGCCGAGCTTCGTGTTCTGCGCCGTGCGGTCGAAGAGCGTGGCGATGACGCCGATGGACCCGACGAGCCCGGTGTCGCACGTCCAGATCTCTTGCGCCGAGCTTGCGATCTCGTACGCGGCCGAGGCCGCCATCTCGCGCGCGTACGCGTAGAGCGGCACGTTATACTTGCGCGAGAGCGCGCGGAGCTTGCGGTGGCACCACGTGGCTCCTGCCGCTTCGCCGCCGGGAGAATCAATGTCGAGCACGACGGCGCGGGCCGGCGAAGGGTCGATGGGCTCGTAGTCCTCGCTCCAATAATTCGAGCGGGCGTGCTGCTGCACGATGTCCTCGCCCGTCATGGCGCTCTCCACGTCGGCCACGATGTCTTCGTAATTGCGCCAGCACCATGTGGAGTGGTGCTCGAGAGGCCCCTCGATCGAGACGATCGCGATGCCGTCTTCCGTGCGGTCGTTGGGCTTCGAGCCGGAGAAGAACCAGTCAAAGTCAATCGCGTCGATCGAGAGCCGGCCTTGGGCATCGCTCATCGCGAGCATCGCGTTCGAGCCGCGCGTGCGGAACTTGCGCGGGCTTGCGAGAATGCGCGCGCGCTCGGCTTCGGTGGCGGCGCTGAGCTTCATTGGTTCTTTTTCGCCATCTCCGCAAGCATCGGGCCGATCGACTCGAGCCATTGCGAGAAGGATGACTTCCGAGCGTCCGAGTACATCGCTTTCGTGAGCGCCGAGAGCTGCTCGTCGATCTTGCCGCTCTTGTCCGGAGCGACGCCCGCGGAAGGATCCACCGTGCCCGTGGCGCCGGCGAGCTTCGCGGCGATCTGCACGGGGTCGACGTCCTCAAGCTCGACGCCCTTGAAGCCGAAGGTGCGAAGCACCTCCTCGAGATTCTTGATCCGCTTGCCGCCAAGCCGGAGCTGATTCACGCCCGTGCCGACGCCTTGGAGCGTGCGAGCCTTCTGCTCGAGATCTTCCTGCGGGCGGACGTCCCACTTCGGGACCGGGGCAAAGCGCGCATCGCCGAAGTTCAGGGCCGCGAAGGGGCGAAGCACTTGGACGTAGAGCGTGCGCTCGAGAGCGCGAGCATCGGCCTCGAGGATGATCTGGCGCACATCGCCGTGGACGCGCGCGGCGGCGAGGGAGCCTTCCTTCACCTCGGTCGTGAGGTTCTGGCCGAGGAGGCAGAGCGTGATCTCCGCATTGCACTGCTCGATCAGCTCCTTGAAGGCCTGCCAGTTGCGATCCTTCGGCTCGAGATACCGGAGATCGTACTTGCCGTACTTTTGGAGATCGACCGAGCCGGGGACCTGAAGGATGTTCTCCTGGCCGAGATTCGTGAGCGCGATCGTGAGGTTGGAGATGTCGGTCGGATCGGCGCCGAAAGGCGTGTCGGCGAGGATGAGCGGGTAGCCGTGGCGCTCGCAGTAGCGCGCCCAGTCCCGGAGCGTGTACTGCCGGACGAGAAACCATTGCGCCATCGCGCGGAGCGCGCCGCGCATCCAGCCGCGATAGGAGCCGTAGGGAGCGTGGAGCACCCAGTGCCCGTCGCCCGGCGTGATTGCGTCGATGCCGTCGCGATGGACGGCGACGTGGACGCGGAAGTCCCAGTGATAGAAGGCGAAGCGCGTGTCGAACGTCTGAGCGTAGGGGAGCCAGCGCTTGCCGCCCGTGTCCCACAAGAGCTGCCAATAGGCAAAGCCCATGCAGGCCGAGCGCTCGAGGAGGTCGAGCAAGCCGGGCTCGGCTTGCATGTTCTCCCAGTGCCGGACCCATAGGCGCGAGCACTTGATCGCCGTCGGATCGTCGCGAAGCTTCTTCGGCGGGCGGAAGGAGAGAGGGCGCCCGAGGAGGCCGCCGGAGCGCTGGCGGAAGGCGCTTTGAACGCGGCCGTCTCCGGCCATTGCGTCGAGGAGCTGCGAGGGGCGATCGAAGAGCCCGCTCGTGAGGTCGGAGATGGCGTTGCGGACGTCCTGAACCTGCCACCCGTTCTGGATGACGACGTTCGGGATCTCCCGCGTGATGACGAGCACGCGCGTGCGGAGCTGTGCTGGGTTCGCCGTCGGATCTCCCGGCGGCTGAAAGGCCGGGTCGTTGCGAACGGGCTCCGTGCCGCCGAGGCCCGGATAGGGGCTCTCCGGCTTTTCGTTCGGTGCGCCGGTCGCTCCGTCGCCAAGCGGTCGGCCCTGGTTCATCGCGCCTCGAGCAAGTGGTCAGCGGCGCGCGTGCGCCTGGATTTACTCCTCGTCCGAGACGAGCATGATGACGGGAAGCTCGCCGGTCTTCTCGTCGCCCTCGATCTCGAGGAAGCCATAAAACATGTGCGGGAAGGCGCGGGCGGGGATCTCTCGCTCCGCTTCCTTCTGGAGCAGCGCGTTCGTCACTCCGCGCGGGAGGTGATGCTCGATGAGCGCCTTCTTCGATGCGTGCGTCATCGCGGCGCAATCGGGGTGCGTGCAGCGCCACTTGCAGAGCTTTTGCTCGCGGGGCTCGAGGCCGTCGTAGGGCTGCACGTCGAGCGAGACGAGCGAGCCCGCCTTCGCCTTCGAGGGGAACTTGAAGCTCTGCCCGTTCTGCGTGAGCGTCCCCATCTCGTACTTCTCGGGGCCGCGGCGCACGCTCGTGCGCGAGCGCGTGGCCGTCGGAGCGGGCCGCGCGTCGTAGATCGGCGCCTCGATGGGCTGATCGATCCCGAGGCGGTGCATCAGGCTCGTGCCGATCTTCACCGGGAAGACGCCGAAGCGCTTTTTCTTCTGCTGCTCGGTGACGTTGCCAACGGCGTCGATCTGCGGGCCCTGCGGGATTCCCATCGTCATGTGTGTGTGCTCCTACCGGCGAACCCAGTTCGCGAGGTCTTGCAAGTCTGCGTCAGAGAGTGGGTCGCGGTCAAGATAGCGGTCGTCGGCATCGACGACGCGGAAGCGCGCGACGGGATCGTTGCGCCCGCTCATAAAGACGAAGCCGTGAATGTGGTTCTTCCCGCCGCGGCCTTGCGAGCCGCTCGAGGAGCCGATACCGCGGAAGGTCGAAGGGGCGTCGAACCAGAACCGCGCCTGGTCGAGCCGGAAGGCGCGGCAGAGCGTGGCGTGCTCTACGTCGGGGACGCTCACGAAGAAGCTCGTGCCCTCGAATGGGTAGCCGTTGCAGCCCTCGAACTGAAGGGGGACCTGGTTGCGCGAGGCCGAGGAGCCTCGGCGGCGGATGTGGTCGGGGAGGTATGCGCCGGGAGCGGGCATCTACTTCGAGACCCGCGGGCGGCGGTAGGTCACTTCGGTGTCTGCGCGATTCGGGCCTTCGCCCATCCGGAGCCCGGCGCGCTCACCACCGGCGGCCGAAGGCCTCGGGCGGGGCTGCCCGCTGCTCTGCGGGGGGTGCGAACGGCGGTCTTGCCCGGGCTGGTGCGATCGGCTCAAAGCGTGTCTCTTTCGGTGCGGGCGCGATGCCCTCGTTCTCGGTCACAAGCTGCCGCGTGAGCGTCTCCGCGAGCGATGAGTTGCCCGCATAGGCCGCGGCGACGATCTGGCTCTCGAGCAGCCTCGAGCGGATGGCTTTGCGAAGGGGCCTGCCGAGCGCGTCACGCACATAGCGGTAGGCGATCTCGACGATCTTGTCACGCGCGCCTTCTCCTTCGGCCGAGCCCTCGACGATCTTGCCGCCGATCGTGAAGCGGCAGACGGAGCCGAGAACAGGCTCTCCCGTCTCCTCGATGATGCGGAGCGTCTCTCCGTGGCGGAGGCGAAGATCGGGAGCGACGAAGCGCACCCACTCGAGCATCGTGGCTCGCCCGGGGAGCGGCTCTTCGGTCACTGGGCGACGGCGAGGCCGACGTCTTCCGGCTTCGGATCTTCGATGAGCACGGCGTCGGCAGCTTCGGGAGGCACGGCTTCGGGCTCGGGCGCGATGGGCGCCTCCGGCTCCGGTTCCTTGTCGGCTTCGGGCTCGACACCGGCGGGCGGCGCGTCCGCGATTGCGAGCACGATCTTCTCGAAGATCTCCTCGTTCGACGGCTCGATGCCGACGCAATCGAGATTGACCGCGGGCGGCGCGGGTGCCTCGAGCAGCTCCGGCCGAGCAGCGGGAGGCGGCGGGGCTTGGATCTGCGTGAGGAGCTGCGAGAAGGCTTCCTCGGTCGCGAGGCCCTCGTTCGAGACAAGATCGTCGCGATGGTTGCGCGTCTCTCCCGAGAGGAAGGGCACGCGCACGGAGACGAGGTTTTTGCGCGCGCGCTCGGCCGCCGTGCCGGGCTGGCAGTTCGGCGAGTGATTGCGCGACGTGAAGGCCTCCGCGATGCGGAAGCTCGTGCCGTCCTCGGAGACTTCGGTGCGAACGGAGACGTGCGGGATCTCGCCCGGCTTCGCCTTATGAGCGATGGCGTCGGCGCACTGCTGCTGAATGGGCTTCATACGATCCTCGTTCGATGTGGCGTCGGCCCGGGCATGCGGGCGATGCGCAGATGCTGGTTGGTCGTGAGCGAGCGCTTCGCGCCGGGAGCGCAAGGAGGCGCGCCGCAGTCGCGAAAGGCCGATATGACCGCGACTTGGCGCGGCGGAGCGTTGGGCGTCTTGTCGGGGCCGAAGGAGATCCAGCAGCCGAGCCGCGCGTTCCAGGAGTGCTTGCCGCAGAGGCAGGGCGCGACTTCCTTCGGGAGCGAGGTTGTCATCGGCCCTCGATGTGCGGGTGCTCATGCGCGATGCGGAGCGTAGGAGCCTGCTCGCTCGCGGTGGGAGCCGGGCAGACCTCGGGCGGAACGGGGAAGAGCCCGGCGAAGTCGTCGCAGGCTTCGCAGAGGCCGAAGGCTTCCGGGTGCGCGGGGTGCTTGAGGCAGGCGAGACAGAGGGTCATCGGGAGCGAAGGCGTTGCATGCGGCGAGCGTGGCGGGCGAGGCGAGCCTTCTCGCGCCGGCGAGCGTAGCGGCGCTCCTTGTTGAATCTCGCCTTGAGCGTCCAGCGGCCGAAGAGCCCGCGGTAGTAATGCGAGCGGGCCTTCACCTGGTGGACGTAGACCTTGATGCCCCGGAGCGAGCTCTCGACCGATTCGCTCATCTCGGCGAGCCTACCACTGGAAGCGCTCGCTTGCGAAGACCGCGGGGAGCCCTTCTCCGAGCTTGCCTCGGAAGGCGCGCGGCACGGTGGAGGCTTGCCCCATCGCGAGGAGGTCGAAGGCCGAAGCGCTCGCGTCCACCTGATCGTCGTTGCGATCCTTGATGCCCGTGAAGGCGTGAAGCTCCGCGAGGTAGTCCGCGGCCCACGGCGCCTGCTCAGGGATGAAGACCGACGGCGGGATGCCGACGAGCACGCCGCGCTCGGGATCGGCTGCGAGGCCGTTCCAAGCTCCGGCGAAGGGCTGAGCGCGCACGAACTTGTCGCCGCCCGCGGCGGTGCAAGCGATGCTGAGCGAGGCCTGGCCGGGCGATCGGACGTTGAGGAGGTCGACGACGCCCTTCTCGGGGCCGCCGAAGACGTAAGCGTGCATGGGCGCCGAGGGATAGCGCCGCTTGAGGTCGACGAGGCGGGCGCGGAAGGCGGGAGCGGCGCACTGCTCGCGGATCACCTCGAGCACGAAGTAGCGGGCCTCGAGGCCGGAGCCGTAGCGGGCCATGACGACGGCGACGCTCCAGTCGCTCGAGGTCTTCTCGGAGTAGGCGAAGTCTAGGCCGATGGCGACGGAGCGCGGAGCGGGCGTGCCGTCCGGCGAGAGCGGGAGCGCTTGGTAGAATTGCGCATCGATGAAGATCCGCTGGCCTCGGCCGCGGGGCTCGCCTTGGTAGAGAGAGAACCAGTCGTAGGCGTTTCGAGCGCGGGCGGCCTCGAGGAGCGAGAGCGGCATGCGCGAGGGCCAAAGCGCTTGGCCATCGGCGCTGATCGCCGGGATGTTCTCGTAGGCCGCGGCCCAAAGCGGGTCGCGCGTGAGGTAGCCGATCAGATCGTCGGTGTGCCACCGGGCGTGGTTGACGACGATGCTCGTCTGCGCGTTGCGCCGCGTCCAGAGCGAGGAGTCGAAGAAGTCGTGGACGACCTTGCGCTTGACGGATGACTCGGCGTCAACGCGATCAGCATGAGGATCGTCAACAACGATGCGATCGGCGGGATAGCCCGTCGCTCCTCCGATGCCTTCGGCAAGGACTCCTCCGCCATCGGTCGTCTCCCAGTAGCGCTTGGCGTCGGCATCCGGGGCGAGCTTGCAGCCTGCGGCAAGGGCAAGCTTCCGGATCTCGCGCGAGCAGTGGTAGGCGCGCGGCTGGTTGTACGAGATGTACATCCAGCGAAGCTTCGGATTGCGGCGAAGCTCCTGCGCGATCCAATGCCAGAGGAGCGTGCTCTTGCCGTGCTGGACGGCCACGCTCTCGGCGAGGATCGTCGGGATTCGCGAGGCGCGCTCGAGGCGAGCGGCGAAGCTCGCGAGGTGCGAGGGGCGCTCGAGATGAGGCGAGAGCGCGGGAACGAAGTCGAGGAGCGGGAGATCGGCGCGGCTCTTGTACCCGGCGTCGGCTTGCTCGCGGTCAGTGCGGCGGGCCAGCTCCGTTCGCGCCGCGAGGATCTCCCGGGCCTTCTCCGAGTCCGCCCTCGTCGGCAGAACGTATCGTGGCTCCGTCAACGACAATTGGCCGGCCTTCCGCGATAGAGCGTAGCTGATCGCTCGGGAGCTTCACCAGCTCTTCATCGGGCACGCGGCGGAACTGGATCGGGCCGCCGCCCGGGCCTTCGACGATATGGCGCCGGCCCCAGCGCCCGGGATATCGGCGCTCGAGGAACGTCATATGGGCTTGCCAGTTGGCCTCGCCCTTGCGGACCTTCGCGAGCGCGGAAAGCTCGGCGTCGGCCGACGTCTGATCGATGGCTTCGGCGAAGGCTGCAAAGGGCAGCTCGGCATCCGGGACGGCCTCGCCCTTGTCGGCGAGAGCGAGCGCGGCCGCTCCTCGCTTGAGCCATTCGTAGAACGTATGCTCGGCGATGCCGGCGGCTTGCGCCGCCACCACGGCATAGGAGCCGATCGTGAGCGCCGCGATGATGGTGGCTTGCGTCTCGGGAGTGAGCTTTGAGCGGCGAGTCATGCGGCCACGTTCCAGAAGAGCGCGCCGCGCTTTGCATGCTTGCGCATGAAGGCCCAGGCTTTCGCGTCGTAATTCGAGCAGGAAGGGAAAGGCGGGGGCTCTCGAGCATCGTGCTCGAATCTCTCGGGAGCCTGCATCACGGAGGCTTTGCCGGCATCGCCTTGGGCGCCCACGCGCACGGCGAAAAACTCGGCTGCGGGCCACGCTCGCTGGAGCGCGCGGGAGAGCGTCCCGCTTCCTGCCACAGTCCAAACCTCGCGAGGCTTGATCGGCAGGGCGAGAGCGGCGGCGCTCATGGCTTCGCTGAACTCGGGCGTATCGAGCCCGAAGGGAAGGAGCCTCGCGCCGACCTTGAGGGCGTACGCGCGAGCCTTCGCCTGCACGTTGGAGAGGTAGCCGTTCGGCACCTGCACGATCTTGGCGCCGGCTCGAAGAGCCTCGAGCGTCCGAGCATGCGGGAGCTTGCGCTTCGCGACGAAGACCGTGGCCTTGCGGCCTTCCTCGCGGGCCGAGATGGCGATGGCCACCTGGGCATGGTGCCGCAAGCGGCGGCGGCCTTCTTCGGGTCGCCCTTGCAGAAGATGAGAACGTTCTGGTGCGCCTTGCCGAGCTTGCGGCCGCCCTCGAAGATGCGCCCGGCGCGGATGGGAAGCGAGCCCGCGGCGGTGATGAGCACGGCTTCGTTGTAGAGGCTCATGCCGGCATCGCGGAAGATCGAGATGGTGCGGCTCGGGAAGTCCGTGAGGGAGCCGTCCTTGCGGCGGTAGTCGCCCACGACGAAGGCGGCGAAGCGGTCGTCGGCGAGGCGCCGAGCGCATCGGGAGACGATGCCGCCCATAGCCGATATGAAGGCGATCTCGCTCATGCGCGAGAGGTCTCTCGGATCGTCCGAGTACTGCTCGAGATCGCCATAAGGCGGGCACGAGAGGATGAAGTCGCTCGGCCCTTCGGGATCGCTTTGAGCCTCGAGCACCTCGAGGGAATCGCCGCAGATCCATGCGGGCCATGAGGAGCGCCCGCCGGGGAGCGCTTCGGGCGCCTTCACGATGCGGGCGGCTTGCTCTTCATTGGCGGCGCACTGCTCGGGGCGGAGGTCTATCCCGATGTACTCGCGGCCGAGGAGCGCGGAGATGATGCCGCGGACGGAGCCGCCGGCGAAGGGGTCGAGGATGCGGCCGCCGGGCGGGGAGAACCACCGGACGAGCAGCTCGCAGAGCACGGGGTCGAAGATGCTCGTGCCCTCTGCCGAGGCAAGCTCCTCGCCGGCCTTGCGATAGGCTTGGGTCGATATGTGGTCCGTGAGGCCTTGGATCGACCCGCCGTGCCGCTGCTTGTAGGCCTTGGCGCCTCCGGGCTGCATCACCTGGTTTGCGCTCGCGCTCATCTTGAGCAGGTTAGGCCCGCGCCCGAGGTCGCTCTCGATGCCGAGGGCGATCCATGCGCGCTTGCGCTCCTGCCAATAGCCTTGGCGAGCATCGAGCACGGAGAAGGGCGGAACGATGAAGCGCTCCGCGAGAGTCTTGCGCGCCTGCTCTTCGGCGTCCGGCGGCTTCCAGCCCGGGATCTCCGAGGCCTTCCAGCCCGCGAGGGCCATGGCATCGAGGCCGAAGCGCTCGGCGGCCATCTTGAGCCCGGCGTCTCGCCACGATGCCTTCTCGCCGAGCCGGTTGTCGGCAAGCATGAGCTTGTCGGCCGCATCCTGCTCGATGTCCATGAAGCGGCAGGGCACGGCATCCCAGCCGAGCCGCTTGGCCGCCTCGAGCCGCGTGTGGCCCGCGATGAGCATCCGGTTCGCCTTGCGCGCGACGAGGGGAGCGCCGAAGCCTAGCTCCGAGATGCTCGCCATCACGAGCGGGATCGAGGCCTCGTTGTCCCGCAGCTCCGCATTGAGCGGGTTGGGCACGAGCGAGGCCACATCGGCCCATTCGGCCGCGGGATCCTTTTGCAGGGCTGAGGAATCCACGTGCGCCTATTTAGCAAGCTGCACTCTTTGGCACACCTTGTCGCGCTGTGACGCAGCCGGAGGAGATCCTTAGTGCTGTGCGGGCCGGAGCCTTCGGATTGCGGCGGCCAGCGCGTTTTGGCGCATGTTGGAATCCGAGCGCCATTCTTCGAGGCGTACCACGCGATCGACGACGCACTCGAGGTCTTCCGCCGTGGCGAAGGCGACGCCGAAGAGCCCGGGCTTGGCTCGGCGGAGGCGCGAGAGGTTCACCCAGTCCTTGCCGCCGATCCGCTCGATGAAGTCCTGGGCGGGCTCCTTGCGCCAGGCGGCGACGCGGCGCTGCATCGTGCGCTGGTGGGCGCCGGCGAGGCGCGCAAGCTCCTTCACGTCGACGAGCTTCTCGATGCGGGGCCTCATCGGATGTGGCCATCGCGCACCCACATCGCCACGTGGAAGGCGCAAGCGGCCATAAGGACCACGCCGTTCGACGCACCGAAGTGCGTGATCTTATTGCCACATCTACGCGAACGGTCAGCTCCCGCCGGGCACTGGCATCTGCGTCTCTTGCGGTAGTCTTTACCGACCGGCCTTGACTCCCGAGGGCCTTCCTTCGCGTTGCCGTAGATGGTCATCCGAAGGGCACCATCTTCGGGTAGGGCGGGCGCGGGAGGAAGCGGGAGCGAGGCCACGGGGCGAACTGCCGGCGGCGCTTCCGGCCCGATTGCGGCAGGATGGCGTCGGTCTCGAACGTGATTCGGCAGCGCTCGCACCGGAGGCGCCCGTCCTCGAGGACGAGCGAGCCGCGGCACGGGCAGCCGATCTCGTACTCGGCAGCGCTCACGACAGTCTCCGCAGCGCATCGTCAGCGCGCAAGGCAAGCGCGCCCATGTCGGTGATGCCAGTCGTCCAACGGTGCCACTCCAAACCGAGCTCCTCGGCCGGCAAATAGTGCTCTTCGAGAATCCTTGCTATGCCATCACGAACGAGTTGCGCCTGCACCAATTCGGTAGCTTCGTCGATCTCGCGGTAGAGCGAACCTCGCAAGGTGGACGAACTCTTGGTCGATGTCGGGCATACTAGTCCAGTGCCATCGTTTTCATGGATAAATGTGTAGCACGCACTGGACTACTCAGGCACAGCTCCAACCTCTCTGCGTCCGTAAGGCCTCTCATTCGATGTCCAGGATCCGGCGCGGCTTGGCCGCCACGACCTTCTCGGGCTCAGCCTCGTCCATGTCGAGCAGCTCGGCGCGAGCCTTCGGCGGCTCGGGCGGCGATGGCGGCTCGCCTCGCGCCTGGGAAAGAAAGCCAGCGTTCATGAGATCGGTGGCTTGCGCCAGCCACTCTTGCATGTACTCGAACGCCCCTTCTAGCGGCGGCGTGGTGATGAACGTGTTGTCCCATGGCCGGTCAATGGCGGCGCCGAAGGGCTGGGCCGTAGGGGCGAGCCCGGCGAGCACCGAGAGCGTCTGCGACCTCCCTTCCTGGTCGAAGACCGCGAGCGTGATGCTTCGCGTTCGCTGGAACTCCGGCGAATCGTAGGGGTAAAGCGGGCGCACGGACCAGCCGCGGAAGTCGTCGAAGCGGTTCCACCGGGCGAACATCCGGAGCATGGCTTCGGTGCAAGCCGCGGAGATGCGCAGGAAGTCGCGCGGGCCGCATGCCGAGCCGAGGAAGCCCTTCGCCGCAAGCTGCACCTCGCTCAGCACGTCGCGCCACATGTTGCGATCGTTGTCGGCGAGCACGCGCTGGCGGACGATTCGGGATGCCTCCTGCGGATTGCGGAAGTAGTCCGGCTCCTGCGGCGGGGCGGTCATGCCCTGGAAGTCCGGGTCGCGGAAGACCGGAATCCTCGGCAGCGCTTCGTAGCGGCGCTGCTCTTCGACGCGCCGGATATCCTCCACCGTTGCGTAGGGCGGCGACTTACTCTCCGGCCTCGAGCCGTCGGCCCCGAAGATCTTACTCCGCGGCATCGCGCTCGCTCATTCTCCCACCGCTTTTGCCCTTGCCTTGGCCATGTCTTTGTCTGCTCCCGCACCTTCGTTAGGGTTCGACCCCAATGTACGAGAACGAGGATTGTCTTCCGACGAGCGGGGCGGGAGGGGCGGGAGTGATGAAAAGGGATCGTACGAACTGGGCTCGTACGCCTTTGCCTTATCCGAGGTGATGATGTCGAGCAGACTTTTTGCTTCGTTCTGATCAAGGTCTTTGTTCCGCATCCAAGCCATAATCCGGAGCCTTCGCAGCTCCGCACGCGCTCTCTTCGCTGTGCCATTCGCCTCGTCCCGCGCGGCCCGAAGCGCCTCGTAGCGCGCGACCACCGGCTCGTAGAGGTCGATCGCCTTGCGCTTCACGGGGCCGAGCACGCTCGGGCTGCTCTTCAGGATGCCGTCCCAAGCCTGCACGATCGCGCTGGGAGGCCGAGTATCGTCCGGCTTGAGCAGGCGCCAAGCGATGAGGCCGAGCCCGACGAGCGGGGCGGAGAACTCCCCGGATGTGAAGTGCGTCGCCACGGAGTAGCCCGCCGAGCACGTCGACCATGCGGCGAGCGCGAGATCGGTCATAGGCCGCCCGTCGATGACGCTGAGGTCGAGCGCGAGAAGGCGGACGAGCGGAGCGATGCGGCGGAACTTCGGGACGTTCTGCCGGTCGGCCCCCCACCATCGCGCGAGGTGCTCTCGGTCCGATCGGGCGGAGTCCCACACGGAGACCGAGCCGCCCTCGAAGCCGATGCCCGAGACGCCAAGGGCGGCATCAAGGCCGCCGAAGTAGAACCCCAGCTCGTCTTCCGCGCGCTCGTACATTGCGATCTCCTTGACCGGCGCCGCCCGCGCCGGTAGCTTGCTCTCACCATGTAGTCGCCAGCCGTGCGTTCCGTTCCTCCCAAGGCGCCGCGAGGTCTTCCCCCTCGCGGCGTTTTCTAATTTGGCGGCGGCAGGCTCAGCGCCTTCACGAGAGCGTCGGTGCTCAGCCAAAGATCGATCGTCTCCGGCTCCTTGGCGGGATCGAGTGAGGCGTACATCGGCGGGCGCGTGAAGCTTACGATGCGGAAGGCGTGGCCGCGAACCTTCAGGGCGAGCACGGCGCCGCGGCCGTTCGAGATCTCGACACAGCGCGTCGGCTCGGGCGGCACCCAGCCCGGCGGGTTGTGCTCTTCGGGCGGAAGATCGTCGATCTCGGGCTCTCGAGCGCCCGCGAGCGTGCCCTTCACGGCCGCGCGCACATGAGTCCCGAGCATCCGGGCGAAGTGCCTTTTTGCGACCGAGAAGCTGAAGACGGCCCCGAGGAGCCAGCCTCCGCTGAAGAGAACGCACAAGGCGAAGGCGCTCACTGCACTTGCCGCCCGTTCTCGCTCGCGGCGAGCGTGGGCAGGAAGTCCGAGAGCCGCGCGAGCTGCTCGCAGATGGCGTCGACGACGACGGGGCCGACCTTCGACATCGGGATCCGCGCCGTGTAGCCGCTCACGTCCAGCTCCTCGACGTTCGAGAGCCAGTGGATCGGGAGCACGTTGCGAATGAGCCGCTGATTCCCGTTCACCGCCTTGGGGTCGATGATGCACTGGGCGATGAAGACGGGCGAGAGCACGTTCGGGTTGTCGGCCTTCGGCTTGCCGAGAAAGCACTGGTTGGCGTCGATGACGCGAAGCTCCCAGTCTTCGATGGGGTTTTGCATTGCGAGGTTCATTGGAGGATTCCCTTTCCGTTGCTTCCGGGCACGATGATGAGGCCTTGCTCGCGCTCGGCCTTGTCGATGCCGATGACGCGATCGTGAAATGGCTCGCAGAAGATCCGGAGCGCCGCGTCTTGATCAAGCTCGCGCTGCTCCTTCACGATCTCCTTGACGGCCTCGCCGAGGTCTTCGGCGGCGATGCCTTCGTCCTTGTCCACGCCATCGAGCGCGCGCCGGATCGCCCGCTGCGTGGCGCGCTCCACGAGCCCGGCGAGAACGGCGCCGCTCGCAATATCCCCGAGCGTGAAGCGCCGATCGCTCTCGCCCTTCAGGCGCACGATGCGAAGGACGTGGCTCGAGGCAAAGACGTCGCGAGCCGCCGCCGCTGCGAGATCGCCGGCCTTTTCCGCGGTCGGGCGCTTCGCGAGCAGGCGCGCGAGAATGTCCGTCGCGTCCTGAAGCGAGGGCTTCTTCACGTGGACCTTGCGGTCGATGCGGCCGTCTCGCACGACGGCGCCGTCGAGGATGTCCGGGCGGTTCGTGGCGAGGAGCACGAAGGCGCCGGAGTCGAACATCCCGTCCATCTCCGAGAGGAACTGCGGGATGACGGTCGTTTCCATTCCCTGCATGCCCGGAGCGCGAGAGCCTCGCTTCGCGAGGATGGCATCCGCCTCGTCGATGAAGATCACCGCGGGGTAGCCCGAGATGGCGTTGTGCTCCCGCGCCTGCGCGAAGAGCCGCCGGATGTTCGATTCCGTCTCGCCGACGAACTTGTCGAGCAGCTCGGGGCCTTTGACGTAGATGAAGCCCGAGGCGGCGAAGGGCAGGGGGGCCGGCTCATCGAGCCCGGCATCGATCGCGAGCTGCTTGCGCCGCTCGTTGTGGAGGCGATGCAGCGCCGTCGCCGCGGCCTTGCCGAGCATCGTCTTTCCGTTGCCCGGCTCGCCGTGGAGGAGCACGCCGCGGGGCGGCCGGATGCCGAAGCGCTTGTAGACGCCGGGCTTCAGGATCGGCTCTTCGATCGCTTCGCGGAGCGCGCGCTTGGCTTCCTCCTGCCCGCCTACGTCGTCCCATTCCACGCCGGTCTCCTGCGAGACGTTGCGCGAGGTATCGCCGGCGCCGAGGTTCTTCAGCACGCACGTCATCTCGCGATCGATGACGACGCGATCGCCCGGGCGCGGAGGCTTGCCGCGAAAGGGGAGCGCAAGAGCTTGCATCTGGATTTGCACCTCGCAGACGCGCTCGTCGATGCACTGCTTGACGAGCGCGATCGGCCCGACGGGCAGCTCATTCTCGACCTTGCCGATGATGCCGTGGCCTTGGAGCACCTTCACCTTGTCGCCCACCTCGAGCCCGTAGTCCTCGGCGGGGAACGGAAGCTCGATGGTGCGCCCTTGCCCCGCGTCGAGGTGGATGACGTCGCCCACGATCTCGAGGATGCGCGTGTTCATCTTCGGCTCTTTCAGAGCCAGATCGAGGCGCCCCTTGTAGAAGTCTCGCTCCTCCTCGAGCGCTTGCTCGCGCGACTTTTCATCGCGCACGGGGACGCGCAGCGCGAGCCCTCCGAACTGAAGGATCCTCGTTTGAATGGCGGGCGGAATGGTGTCGTTGCTCACGTCGTCTCCTTCTCTTTCTTTCGCATCTCGCGGAGGATCTCCGCGGCCTCGCACACCTCGCAGATGATCCGGCGCTGCCTCGCGCCGCGCTTCACGATCGTCTTGTGCTTCGCGCTCGCCTTCGCTCGGCGCTTCATGCCGGCGGCCCCTTGTCTTTCTCGTCGATCGGCGTGATCAGCTCGGCGTGAGCGAACACGACGCGATCGACGAAGCTTCGCAGGACTTGCAGCGAATCATCGAAGCTAGCGCCGTCGGCGATCTCGGGCGTGCTCACGATCCGCGTGCGGCCCGCGAAGTCGGAGAGCAGGATGCCGCCGCCGCGGAGCACGTAGACCTTGACGCCGCTCACGCTTCACCTTCGTCGCGCTTCGCGGCCGCGGCCTTCTTTGCGTGCGTGGCGTAGCCGCCCTTGCGACCGGCCTCTTGCGCTTCGCTCTTCGTGAACTCGTGCGCCGTGCCCGCGGCATGCGCCGCCTTGCCGCCCTTGCTCGCGATCTCTGACACAAGCTTCGGGTCCATGATCGCGAAGCCTCGCCTCTTCTTTTGCTCGCTCATTCGATGCGCCTCCTTAGCGCGGAAAGACTACCTCATCCCTATCATTCCTGACGGGAGCCACGAAGATGAAGCGCGGCCCGACGACGCGGATGCCTCGGCTTCTCCCGTGGGCGCACTCGACGGCGCCTTTCTTGTGCATCCACAAGAGCCGCTCAGAGATGGCATAGTGCGTCACGCCGAAGTGCTGGCTCATCTCGCGATGCGTGGGCGGCCACCCATGCTGCGCGATGAACGCCCGGATGTATTCGAGCGTCTCCTTCTGCTTCGCCGCGAGCGCTCTCATTCGCTCTCATCGAAGTATGCGTCAAGCCACGCGGCGAACTCTTGCACCGAGCACACGGTGATCGCGCACCCGCCGAGCGCGAGGATCTCCTCGCGGAACTTCGCTTGCGCCTCGAACGTCCCTTTGTTGTCGCGCTTCTTCGCCGCCTTCGCATCCTTCTTCGCTTCGACGGCGAGGAAGCGCCCGCCGCGGAGGCAGCACAGGAAGTCGGACGTGCCCGGGTCGGCTAGCTTCATGTATCCGCCGGTGATCTTCTTGCCGCCCGAGTGGACGCGCACGATCTTCAGGCGATGGGGCTGCGTCTTCGCGTAGTCCTTGATCGCCTTGACGTTGGCGCTCTCGCTCACGGCTTCTTCTCCTTGCGCGCGGGGCAGCCCTTGAAGTGCCGAGCGGAATCGCCCGCGCGGATCTCTTCGCACGAGCACGGCGAGGTGCCGCGCCAATCCCAAAGCGATTCGCCGAACGTGACGGGGTAGCGCGGATCGAAGATCGCGAGGCTCGTCGGCTTCGGATAGCCGTCCTTCTCGCCCTTGAACTTCGGCCTCGAGGCGAGCGCGATGACATGCGCCTTGCCGCGCACGTGGTCGCGCCACCAAAGCGTGTCGGCCGAGAGCGGCGTGAGGAGCGCGAGCACGGAGCCCGGCACGCCGCGCAGGCGCCACTCGGCGCACTTGGCCGACCACGGATAGATGTCCTTGAACGGCGGGTTGAGCCATAGCACGCCGCTCGGGCACCGGCTCGTCGGCCACTCCTGCTTGAGCGCGTCCTGCTCCGGCGTGAAGTGCGCCACGTGCGGGATGATCTCGTCGCCGTCGGCCGCGGCGAGATCGAAGACGATCGGGCCGAAGCGCGCGATGACCGCGGCGCGGAGATCGTCCGGCGTGAGGTAGTTCTGCTTCGTCGCGTGCTTGTCGCGCGGCGTGGTGGCGCGCCTCTTCGGCTCCGCCAGCATCGAGGCTTGCTCTTCTTCGCTCATCGTCGATCCTTTCGTTCCGCGTGCCGCGCTTGAATCTGCTTGCGAAGGTACTCGGGCACAGGGCGCCCAAGCTCGCGGAGCCGGTGCGCCGTGTGCTCGCTCGAGCCCGAGCCGGGGCAGCCGCGAGGGCATGGCCCGAAGACGAGGAGCCCCTTCTCGACTCGAAGCGTCACGTCGGCCCCTGCCATCGTCGCGTGTTGATGATGCTCGCCAGCTCGCCGTCGAGCTTCGAGTTGTGCCGCACGATCTCGAGCAATCGATCGGGGCTCACGTGAGCCGGGAGCTTGTCCGGATCCGGATCCATCGAGCGCGCATCGGTCAAGAAGTCCTCGGCCCAGCACACGGCGACGGCGGCGACTTGCACGATCTCCGCGACGATCTCGGAGTCCGGCGCGCACTCGAGGAGCGCCTTCGCGATCTCGCCGACCTCTTCGGCGAGCACAAGGTAGATGTCCGCATCGGGCGCGCGCCAGTATCCGGGCTTGCGCTTCCACTTCGCGTTCTGCCTCTCGCGCTCGCGAGCCACGAGCGTGAAGGCCTCGGCCGTCGGCAGCGGTAGCCGACGCATGGCGCGCGCCTGCTCGAGAAGCTCGGTGCATCGCTCTTGCGTCGCCGTGAGGTTCTCGAGATACGCGTCGCGGTCCTTCTCCGCGCGAGCGCACCGAGCCTCGAGATCCATGCGGCCTTCATCGCCGATCGGCTTCATAGGCCGCGCCTGATCTGCTCGAGGACGCCGTAGAGCGAGCCAAAGTCGAGCACCCGCGTGACGACGGTGGCGTCGTAAAAGATGCACTCGTGCCGCTTCCACCACGTGTGCGGCGCGGCAATGTCGCCGACCCAAAGCACGGGCTTGCCCTCGCCCACGGCGATCCCGGCCTCGAAGAGCGTCCCGCGCGGCTCCTTCGCTCCGCAATGGCGCGTCCATGCCACGAGCACGTCGGCTCGCCGCACGTCCGCGATGTCGAGATCGGCCGCTCGCCGGCGATCCTCTTGCGTCGCATCGTTCTCCCTCTCGCGCAGCCACGTCGACGTCACCTCGAAGCCTCGCGCCTCGAGCGACTGCATCAGCGCAATCGCGCGCTCGCGCAACTCGTACGGCCCTGCGATGTAGATCTTCATCTTCCCTCGTCCTCTTCCGGCCAAAGCGGTGGCCCTTGATCCACGTAGTCGCGGCTCGCCGCTTCGAGCTTCGCGTCGGAGAACGTGCGGCTCGGCCCGTCGAAGGCCAGCTCAAGGATGGGATCGTCGCCGCGCCGCACCTTGAGCGGGCGGAGGCGCCGCCGGTCGCGGTCGATCTTCTCGATGACGTAAAGATTGTCGGCCTCGTCCTCGATCTTCGCGCACTCCTTCGCGGCGTAGACGGGCTCCCCGCGGTCGTCGGGCTTCTGCTGCGCGAGCACGACCACTGGGATCTTCATGGCGAGCGCGAGGCTCTTGAGCTGCTCGGCGGCGTGGTTCAGCCAGTCGACCTTCTTCGCGTAGGCGTTGCCCGAGTGGTTCTTGAGCTGCTGGTAGTAGTCGAAGATGACGAGCCCGAGAGGCACGCGGAGCCTGCGAAGGCACTCGTCGGCCGTGGCGAGAGCCCGCGCTCGCACCTGCCCGATGTGAAGGCTTCGAGCATCGTCCAAGAAGTACGTACGCGTGCCAAGATCGGAGCCGGCCGCGGCAAGGCGCCGCCACTCCTCGGCGGCGAGCGTGCCCTTCGCGAGGCGGCGCGAGTCCACCTTCGCCTCGTGCGAGATGAGCTGATCGATGAGCTGCCCGTGCGTCGAGTCGCTCGAGAACATGAGCACGGCCACCTTCTGCTTCGTGACCGAGTTGAGGAGCTGAAGCGCTAGGCTCGTCTTCCCCGTGCCCTTCTTCGCGAGGAAGACCGAAAGGTCCGTGCCGTGGAGGCCGCCCCACTCGTCGTCGAAGGAGGCGATCCCCGTGGCGAGGCCGAGCGGGATCTTCGTCGCCGCCGTGCTCCGATCGGCCGCCCGCTTGAGCGTCCGCTGGATGGCTTCCGTGTTCGACTCGAGCCGAGCCGATATGCTCGCCATGGCTATCGCCGAGAGCGAGCGCGTCGCCGAGTCGAGATACTCCTGCGAGTCCGTGACGCCGATGTAGCCCTGCGCCGCAATGCGCTGGCAGGCCGCGATCGCCTGCCGCTCCCGCCATCGGTCGTAGACGGCTCGGGCGTGCGGCACGATGTCGATGACGGCGGGCACAGCGTTGAGCATCTCCGTGACGTAGGCGGCGCCGCCCACTTGCGAGATGCGATCCGTTTGCTTGAGCCGCACGAGAAGCTGCGTCATGTCGATCGGATCGGAGGTCTCGGAGATCCCCACCATGGCCTCGAAGATCCGGCGATGGGCTTCGGAGAAGAAGTGCTCCGGGAGCAGGAAGTCCTTCACGCGATCGAATTGCGCGCGCCCGCCAAGGATGATCTCCCCGAGCACCGTCGCCTCGGCATCGATGTTGTTCGGCGGCAGGCGCTCTTGAGCCGCTGCATCGTCCGGTCGGATGGGGATCACGTCGGCCATCACGGCTTAGCCCCTCCTTGCCCCGAGGATGCCCTAGGAGCGATCGGCCCATCCGACCCCCCAGCCCCCTTCCCGATCGAGGCGCCTGGCAAGGATGGCGCGGCGGGCGGGGGTGTCTCATCGAATAGGAACGGGGCCTGCTTCTGCTTCACGCCGTTCATCGCCTCGAGGGCAGCGCCGCGCGCGGCGGCCAGCTCGACCGGATCGTCGGCGGCCATGAGGGGAGGCGCTGCGGGCGGAGACCACCGCGGGAGCTTCCCTGCCGAAGCATCGCGCTCGGCCCAATTCGCGAAGGCGAGATCCCATCGGAGCTTCTTCGCGTTCTTGTTCGCCGTCGCCATGGCGAGAAAGTGGTTGCGGAAGCGCTCAACGGCCCAGGTGGGATCGGCCCCGAGCTTCCGCCGAAGGGCGTCCACCTGCTCGGGAGAGGGCTGCCAATCTTCCGCGATGCGCGTGGCCCCCATAGATCTCTCTCTCTCTTTGGGTATGGGACTGGGAGAGGGTATGGGACTGGGGTTCGCTTTTGCTTCAAGCATGTGCGAAGCACCTACCAAAGCAAGTGCTTGGGGGTTTGCTTGCCGTGTGCTTCCGGAGCGCACGCCGCCTATCCGCCCGGCTTCGCTTCTCTTTTTGCGCATGCCCTTCACTTCGCGAGCGCTCGGGTTGCGATCTAGGTAGTCGTGAATGGCGAGGTTTCCGTCCGGCTTTCGCTCGAGAAGCCCCGTCGCGAAGAGCTTCTCCAGCTCCTCGGAGGACGCGATCAGGATGGCGATGCTTGCCGGTATGCTTCCGTCCGTGAGGTGGTCGCTCGCGTAGGCTCCCAGGCGGCAGAGAGCGCCCCATGCCGCGTTCCCGGCGTCGACCACCTTGGGGTGGGACCAGCTCTTATCATCGAGGCGGAACCACGGCACGGTCAGCCCCCCTCGTCCGGCATCTGACGCACGCGGAGATCTTTCGGCCACCGCGACGGGTCCCCGCCCTTGCGCCCGAGGTCGGCCTCGCGGGTCCAGAACTCGAGGTCTTTCGACGAGAAAACCGGATTCGCGCCGAGCTGCTTTACGAAGCACGCGACGCTTTCGGCCTTGCATTGCCGGACAACGCTGCGCGCCCACGCGATGTCGAACGGGCGCGCGCTCGGCCCACTCTCGCCGCCGATGATCACCCAATCGATCCTTGAACCTTGCGCGAATCTTCCAGCGCGAACGAATGAATGAAAATCGACGGGGCCTAACGCCGGCTCGTAGGACACAAAACGCACTGCCGCCGGCGTGGCGAGCAGCTCGGGGATGCGCTCATCGGCTCGCTCCTGATCTTCGGCGCTTACGCCGAGCCACACGTTCTCGAGCGGCCAAGGCCACGAGTCCGAGCGATCGGCAACCTCGTGGAGGCGCGCGAGCGGGCCTCTCTCGCGCATGTCGAGATCTTGAATAGCCGTGAGCGCAGCGGCGTACGCCGAAGCTCCGGCGCCGGACGTGCCCTCGTACCAATCGAACCACTCCCTCATGCGCCGAGCGCGCTTCGTGAGGATCTGAAAGGTGTGGCGGCTCGCCGCCATGACGCCGAAGACCGCGGCGATCTGCTCGTTCGACACCCCGTCGTGGAAGAGATCGCTCATCGAGTCTACGAAGACGCGGCAGGGTGTGCGCCACCGGAGAGGCTCCGCGAGCGCGGAGCGGACAAAGCGCATCTTGCCCGTCCACATCGCGCCCTTCTTGCCGAGGCGCACGAGCCCCTCATACGGCCCGCCCTTGCCGGCGAAGCGAAGGGCCTGCCGCTCGGCGTAGCACCGCTCGCACCCGGGAGAGACGCGCGAGCATCCGCGCGTCGGATTCCAGGTGCGGTCGGTCCACTCAATCGGGGAGACGGCGCTCACTCGTCGCCATCCGAAGCATCGTCGCCGACGCGCTTGACCTTGAGCTTCTCTTCCGAAGCCTTCAGCGAGATCTCGATGTCGTCCTCGATGTGATCCTTGATCTCGTACTTCTTCATCAGGTCGATCACCTTCAGCTTCGCCGCGACCTCAAGCTTCGTGAGCGCCATCCGCTCGTCGCGCTTCTCGATGTAGTCCTCCGCCGCCTTCACGAGATCCTTGTGCTTCGCGCTCGCGCGCTCCGTGCCCGGGATATCCGCTTGCTTGCCCATTCGCTCAGCTCCTTTCGGCTACGCGCCGAGAGAGCCGACGATCAAGGATTACCGGCGCGAGCGAGACGCGCCGCAAGATCGCCGACTCTCTCGGCTCGGCGTCGTAATCCGACGCTCCTCTTTCTCTACGCCGATCCGATCTCAAAAGTCTAGATTCCCGATCGCCCGCGCTCCTCCCATTGCGAAACGGCAGCCTCGAGGCGCGCGATGGTGGCGGGCTGCATCGTAGAATGAGCCGCGATCGCATCGTCGAGCGTGAAGCGGGAGACGCCGAGGATGACGGTGGCATCTCGCAGCGAGTGCATTCCAATGATCCGAGAGACGCGCCGACGAAGCTCGGGCGGGACCGGCACGCGGCGGAGGCGCGAGGGGCTCACCACGCCTCCGTATGCGCCGCGATCTCGAAGATCGCCCAGCCCACGAGCGCGCCGGCAGCGACGAGGCCGGCGACGAGCCCGAGCGCAAAGGCGAGCGAGCTCAAGGCTCGAGAGGGTGGCGGAGGGCCGCGGCGATCTTGCCCATGCGGAAGGCCATGAATCGCTTTGGCTCCGCGCACACCCCCATCGCGTAGGGAGCCAAGGGCCAGCGCGGGCACGCCTTCTCCGACGCCTGCATGATCGAGAGCGCGATGCGCGCTTGGTCCTCGATCGGCATCCCGACGGGGATGCGCCGGCACTCGACCTGCCACGGGCCGCAGCTCTTCGCGCCGAGCGCGCGCGTGCACTTCAGAGAGCCCGGCGGGAGCCCGGGGCAGTCTCCCGGGCGATCCTGATAGGCGTTCTCGAAAGCCGCCCAAGCGTCGAGCCGAGCAGCCCATTCGAGCGGCCGATCCGTTTCGCTCGCCACTCGAGCAATCACGATCGCCACGTTGACGTCGCGCGGGATCTCCCCGCCGTTGGACGAGCCGAGCCACGCGAGCGACCACAGCCATCGGAGGAGCTTGAACGCTGTCATTCGAGCCTTGTATCACGGCTTCTTCTCGGAGCCCGAAGGGGCGGGCGGGAGCAGCTTATTGAGCCGAGCGACGGTATCGAGGCCCTTCAGCGCCGGCGTCACGCCATCCTCCACCCACGAGCGAAGCTCGCGGTTTTTCATCGCCCGCGTGTCGATGAGCGCGCGCGTCCCTTCCGTCCCACGGTCGATCTCCTCGCGCACGGTGCAGAGCCACACTTCGTGCAGCTCCCTCCGAAGATCGGCGAGATCCTCGAAGTCGTCCTCCTGCACATGGCGGCGCCCCACCCACTCAAGCTTGTCGGCCCAGCGGGAGAGCGTGTCGGCATCAACGGGCACGGGCGGCCTCCTCCTCGGTCGCTCGGCGGCACTCCACATCGCCGCATCCGAGGCGCCTGCACCCTTCGGCCCGGGCATCGAAGCCGAGCCGGGCGCGGACGACGATGGCGAGGCGAATGTCCGAGCCTCGAGGCCAGACCACCCAGGCCACTTCCTGCCCCTCCGGCGGAGGCCGAGAGAGATGGGCCGTCTCTTTGGCGCCGAAGGTCACGGCGACCCCTCTCGCGCTTGCTTGAACGCGAGCGAAGCCTTTACGGCGCCGCCGGAAACGCGCTCAAGCTCTACAATGTTGGCGAGCTTCGGAAGGCCGCCCTTAGCCCATCGATGAATGGTCGCAACCGTAACCTGAAGCTTTACGGCTGCTTGCTCGGGCTTGGACTCTCCCTCCAGCGAGAGGATCCAAGCCTGAAGCGCGATGGACCACGGATAGCGTAGCGAGCGACTCAAGACTGCACCGGCTCCTTCTCGAGCGCGGCACGGACAAGGGCCACAGTTCCGTCGTGAACGGAAGTCTTGGCAAGAATGGCCAAGAGGCTTGACCTATGAATACCAAGCCTTTGCGCGGCTTTAGATGGGTTTAGGCGGCGAACCATGTCCGAGAGCTTGTCCAATTCAGAGGCGGTTAGCGGGTCGGTCATGTCCCCTCTATAAGCTCGATAGATCGGAAGCGCTAATAAGAAGTGACGCGGAAGTGTTTTTTTAGTAGCGACGCTAAGTGAAAGGCTTATGCTCTTCATGTCGGGTTAGCCACCCGGCGAAAAGAGGATCCAATGACTCTCGAGCAATTCCAAGCCATCCAAGCCGTTCGGCGCGCCCAAGCAATCCAAGCCTCCGAGCGGCGCGCACGCTGCACGGCATCGACCCGAGGCGCCCAGCGCCTTCCGAGGATCGAGTTCGTGACGAGCGAGTACGAGTTTTCGCACGGCCGCCTGCCGCGCGGTCGCGGCTCATGGGCCTTTCAGCTCTCCTTCGAGATGCGGGGAGAGTACGCATGGTCGCCTTCGATGACCTTCGCGGAGGCCCGCCGCTGGGTGGTTGCCCAAGTCCGGGCGCGCCTCGCGGCGAACCCTCTCCTCGGCGGCCTCGGCACGGTCTTCGTCGAGGTGCAGCCATGAGCGCGCCGATGACCGCCGAGACCCGCGGCGCGAAGGCGCAGAACGACGTCACGGCGCTGCTCCGCTCGCGCCACACGCTCCTCTGGATCACGACGCTCGAGGAGGCTCGCGTGGAGCCAGCCATCGGGATCGCCGCCGCGGCGGCTGCCGCCCGGAACGGCGCCGGCTACCGCACGGTCCTTTGGGATTGCGAGCAGGGGCTCACGAATCTGGACGGCTCGCCCATTGAGCGCACGCAAGACCCGGCGCAGGCTCTCGACTGGCTCACGAAGACCTCGGGGCGCGTCGCCCTCGTGATGCGCGATCTCCACTCCTGGGTGCGCGATCCCTCGCTCCTCCGCGTGCTCCGCAACGCTCAGCGCCGGATGCAGGCGCTTCCGCCAAGCTCAGCCCGTGCCGTGATCGTCCTCTCTCCCTCCGGGGAGATCCCGCCCGATCTGCGCGGCTGCACCACGATCATCGACTGGCCGCTCCCCGATCGCGCCGAGGTGGCCGCGATCATCGCCGACACGCTCGGAGCGCTCGCCGAAGGGCAGCCGGCGAAGGATCTTGCGGGCGAAGCCTTCGAGGCCGCCGTCGATGCGGCCGTCGGGCTCTCCGCTTCGGAGGCCGAGAACTGCCTCTCGCTCTCGCTCGTCAAGCACAAGAAGATCGACCCCGCGAGCGTGGCTCAGGAGAAGCGCCGCATCATCGCGCGGATCCCCGGCCTCGCTTGGTATGATCCCGATCCCCGCGGCCTCGAGGCCGTTGGCGGCCTCGATCAGCTCAAGGGCTGGCTGGGCGAGCGGCGCTCGGCCTTCTCCGCGAAGGCGAGGGCCTACGGCCTTCCCGCCCCGAAGGGCTGCCTCCTCGTCGGCATCCCCGGCACCGGCAAGAGCCTCACGGCGAAGGCGGTTGCCGCCGCCTGGCAGGTGCCCCTCATCCGCTGGGACGTCGGCGCGATGCGCTCGAAGTTCGTCGGCGACTCGGAGGCGAACGTCCGCCGCGTCATCCAAACGGTCGAGAGCCTCGGCGCCTGCGTCCTCTGGCTCGATGAGGTCGAGAAGGCGCTCGCGGGCGGCACGGGGCCGCAGGGCGACGGCGGGGTGGCGGCCGATGCTCTCGGCACGATCCTCTCTTGGATGCAGGAGCGCCTGTGCCCGGTCTTCGTCGTCGCCACGGCCAACGACGTCCGCTCGCTTCCGCCGGAGCTGCTCCGTAAGGGGCGCTTCGACGAGGTGTGGTGGATCGACCTTCCGACGCAGGCCGAGCGCGTCGACATCTTGCGCACGGCGCTCACGCAATTCGGGCGCATGCTCAAGAACGACGAGCTGATCGACATCTCCGAGGCCACGGAAGGCTTCGTCGGTGCCGAGCTGGCCGCCATCGTTCCCGACGCGATGTATCGCGCCTTCGCCGACGGAGAGCGCGCGCTCGAGGTAGACGACGTGCTCGAGGTCGCTCGCCGCTGCGTGCCTCTCTCGAAGACGGCCGCCAATCGCATCGAGGAGCTTCGCGCATGGGCCAAGGGCCGCGCGCGCCCCGCATCCACCAACCAGGACAGCACTTCCAACGGCGCTCGCGCCATCGACATCGATCAGTAACCGCCCCGACATAGCCCGTCGGTCACGAAAGAGGATCCAATGACAAGCACAATTCAGCTCAAGCCCGGCTTTCTCGTCTCGCTCAAGTCGAGCGTCCGAGGCGGCGTCACCTACACGCGCGAGGATGCCGTCACGGCCGCCTCCGCCATCTCCGGCGAAGGCCGAGACATCTCGGCATGGACGACCACGAAGATCGTCGAGGACGCGGCCGAGCACGATCTCGCTCGCAAGACCTGCGGCAAGGCGCTCGCCGGCATCCGCAAGCTCTGCATCCACTCCGACTTCGGCCTGCTCTGCCCGCTCTCGCTCGAGAGCGAGCTGGCCGAAGCCATCGCCCAGGCTCGCGTCATTATCGAGGCGTTCAACGCCGCGTCGACGCACTCGAGGATCCGGATCTTCGCCTTGAAGGGCCGCATCGCGACGACCGACGAGGAAGCGATGCGCGGCATCGGCGACGAGGTAAAGCAGCTCATTGCGCAGATGGACGCCGGGATCACGAAGCTCGACGTCGAGCCCATCCGAGAGGCGGCGACGAAGGCGCGCGAGCTTTCGGCGATGCTCTCCGAGGATCAGGCCGAGATCGTGAGCGAGGCGGTCAAGGCCGCGCGGTCGGCCGCGCGCACGATCGTCTCCCGCATCGAGAAGGAGGGCGAGCAGAGCGCGGTGGTCCTCGCCGACATCAAGCGCGGCGCGCTCGAGAAGGCGCGGATCGCGTTCCTCGATCTCGATGACGTCGAGACCGCGGCAACGGAGCTGGCTCCCGCGGCGAACATTGGGCGCGTCGCCGGCGTCGAGATCGATGGCGAGGTGGCATCGTGAGCCCCATATCAGGAGCGGCGTGCCGTCGGGAAGGGGTGGTGCTCTAATGCCTTGCGATACCGTCCGCCGCGAGGGGCAAAGCCTCGTCGAGCGAAGCAAGGAAGTGAAGCGCTCCCTCGAGCGCCTGAAGCGGTACGTCGCCGCCGGGCAGGTGAAGATCGTCATCGGGCCGAACGGCGCGATCGGCCTCGCGAATTGGAAGGACCGCGACGGCATCACGGACGTCTGCGCGGTCCGCACGCTCTCGGCCGAGGGCTCCTGGGAGCTTCGGCAAGCCATCGTGAAGGCCGAGGCGATGAGCGGGCAGAAGGCGAACCTTCAGGCGACGGCCGCGGGCTGGCACACGCACGACGGCGGCAAGAGCTGGGGGGTGGACAAATGAGCTGCTCGAACCCCTTCTGCCGCGGCGGCACCTGCTACGGGCCGCACGCTCCGGCTCCGCATCCTTGCAAAGCCTGCATCTCGCGGGTCGCGCGCTGGCTCCGCGAGAGCGAGCGCATCGTCGAGGATGCCGAGAGCCTCGTGCTCATCGAGAACGGGAGCCGCGGATCTCGCGCGATCCTCTCGCTCGCGCAGATTCTCCGGGCCTCGGCGATCGCAAGGTCGCGCGAGATCCCGGGAGCGAGGGCATCGTGATCGCCGCCCCGATCAAGGTCCCGCAGATCCAAGGCGCCAACGGCGGCTTCATCACCACGCGCGGGCGCCCGCGATACGCCATGCTTAACGGCCGGCACTTCTGTGTCGCTCGCGGCTCGGCCTGGGAGTGCTCCACGATCGCCGAGGCGTACGGGAAGCGCGACGAGCTGCTCGCCGCAGAGAAAGCGAGGCGCTCGTGAACTCACTCCGCGATCTCCTCCCGCAGGAGCAATGCCCCGTGTGCGAAGGCGCCGGCACGGTGCAGACGAAAGATCTCACGACGCCCGGGCGGACATTCGCGAGTGTCTGTCCGCGATGCGGAGGCGTCGGGATCGTCTCCCGCCACCTCGAGGACCACCCCGATTCGATCCCGAAAGGACGGAAGCCATGAGCCACGAGGCGCTGCTCGACAAGCCGGACGAATCGCTCCAACCGGAGCCCGAAGAGGAGGTGCCGGCCGACGACGTGATCGATTCGCTGCGCAAAGACCTGAAGGCGTCGCGCAAGGAGTACGAGAAGGAGCGCGATCGCCGATGGGCTGCCGAGGAACCGGCCGAAACGCTGTCGAAGGCGGTCGCCGAGGCCGAGCGGAAGCTTGCGCTCCTTGAGCTTAGAGGCGCGGGCCCGCCCGACGATGCAAAGCTCGCCGGCATCATGCAGCACGCGACCGAAGCGCTCGGGCTCTTCTTCGATGCGCTTCGCGAGCTGAAGGACATCACGGCGAAATCCCGCGAGCGCTCCTACGACATTGCGCGCTACTCGAAGCAGCTCCTCGAGAGCGTGGGCGCCACGATGTTCCTTGACACGCGCTATCGCCCGGCGATCGACGATCTCCTCCCGGCGATCGAAGCGCTCCACACGATCTCGGAGATGGGATGGCTCTCGGATCGATACGGGCGCAGCCAAGCCGAGGCGGTCGAGAAGTTCCTCGCGCTCGAGATCTTGCGCCGCACCGTTGGCCTCGCATCGAAAGGAAAGACCGATGACTGACAGGGACCCCGCGCTGCTCTTCTCCGACGCTTCGATCCGGAAGCTCTGCCACGAGACGCGGCTCGCATGCGAGAGAAGCGCAGCCGACGCAGGGAGCTACCCGCCCGCGGCCGACGTCTCGAAGATCCTTTGCCGCTTCGGCGCGGCGGAGGCCCGGGCGCACGTGGAGGCGATGCTTCGCACGATCGATGCCATCATCTCGCAGGAGTCTCCCGTCGCGAGCGGCGCCGGATCCGCGGAGGGGGTGGCGTCGGATCCTCCGAGCCCCTCGCCGTCAACGGCTAAGGATCCGGCGCCGCTTCCGGAGGGTGGAGAATCTTGGGACGAATGGCATCGAGCCAACAGAGGACGAGGAGAGAAGCGATGATCGATATTGAGCAGAGGAAGCCCGAGACGAGCCTGATCTTTTCGGCGGAGATCGGCGAGCTGGTGAAGGCGCGCGCGGCGACGGTCTTGCCGCCGATCCCGAAGCGCAGGGCCGTGAAGGTGAAGACGAAGGCCGGCGGCGAGTACTCGTACATGTACGCCGAGCTTTGCGACATTCTCGAGGCCTGCACGGGGCCGCTCGCGGCGAACGGCCTCGTGGTCTTCCAAGGCCCGTGGGCCTCTCGCACCGACCGGGAGATCTGCGTCTTCACGCTCCTCGCGCACGTGAGCGGGCAATGGATCAAGAGCTTCACATACCTTCAGATCGCGGGCGCCGAGGCGAAGGACTCGGGCTCGGCGATCACGTACGCGCGGCGATACGGCTATCAGTCGATCACTGGCATCGCTCCCGAGGACGATGACGACGGGCAAACGCGCGTGAACTCCCGAGCGGACGCCATCGCGCAAGAGATGCGGGAGCGGCCGCAGCGGCAGGCGCCTCCGCGCTCGGCTCCCGCGCCGAAGCCGAAGGACGCGCGGCCATTCGAGGAGCGCATGAGGGACGCGAAGAGCTTCCCCGAGCTGCGGAGCATCGCGAAGGAGATCGAGGAAGACAAGGGTGTCCAAGCGAACCCGGATCGGCGCACGCTCCTGCTCGACTGCTACCACGAGGAAAAGAAGCGCCTCGAGGCCAAGCAGGCGCCGCCGGCGCGCCAGCCTGGGGTGGATTGATGCGGCGCTCCTCCGCCTCGCGGCGCGCTCTTCAGCGGGCGTGCCAGTACTGGCTCCGCGACGACGCGGCGTGGTTCGACGATGGCGGCAACGCTGAGAGAGATACCGGCACTGAGGTACACGGGCTCGCCGCCGCGGAGATATCGGGCGATCTCGATGCGGTCGCCGGGCCGAAGGCGCTCGAGATGTTCGTCGGCCTCCGGGCTCGCCTCGATGAGATCCGCACGCTCGCGGCGCGGCAAGGCGGCGAGGTGCTCGCCGAAGTCTCCTATGCCTTCTCTCCGAGCTTGCATCTCGCTCGCCGCCTCGGCGTGGGCCTCTCGCGCGAGGAGCGCGACGCTATGCTCGAAGAGGACGAGTATCCGGGCACCGCCGATCTCGTCGTGATCTATCGAGATCGGCAGGGCGATCCGAAGGAGATCGACGTTGCCGATCATAAGACCACATACGTGGGCGGCTCGCCGCAGGACGCGAGCGATCAGCTCGCCACGTACCTCGCGATGGCTTGCAAGGCCGAGGGCGTCTACGAGGGCTCCTTCTACCCGATCGTCATCGACGCCGAGGACGCGCGGCTCGGGAAGCCGACGTGGATGAACGAGATGGACATCGACGCCGAGCTGGACGTGCTCTCCGACGAGCTTCAGGCGGACATCTCGCTCGCCGAGCCGCAGCCCGGCACGCACTGCCGCGGGAGGTTCTGCCCCGCGCGCGCGGGATGCCCCGCGACCTCCGAGGAGATCGAGCGCCTCGTGCCCGCCGAGGCCCTCGTGCGCAAGCCCTACGTGCCCGGGCAAGGCTTCGCCGATGAGGAGCAGGTCCGGCAAGGCCGCGTCGTCGTCAAGCTCATCGAGGAGGCCGTAAAGGCGATGAAGGCCGATGAGCGGGCGTGGCTCGAGGAGCGCGGCGATGTGGCGTACCCCGACGGGAGCCGGCTCTATCTTCAGGCGAAGACGCAGGAGCGACCGCTCCTCGACGTGCCCGGAGCGGTCCTGACGCTGAAGCACTTCGGCGCCGAGGCGGCGATCGAGCAATCGACCACGTGGAAGGCGATCGAGGCCGCGGTCGGCAAGAATCTCGCGAAGGAGGTCCGCGACGAGCTGCGGAAGATCGGCGCCGTCAAGCCCTCCTCCTTCAAGGCTCCCCACCTTTCCCCTCCGCCGAAGTCTCGCCGGTGGCTCGATGATCGTCCGAAGGGTAGCCTCATCGAGCGCTTTGACGAGAAGGTTCAAGAGACGCTCGCGGAGGCCGACGCCATGACCAAGGATCCCGAATGAGCCGCATCATCATCACTCGCCACGCCTTCCCCGATCTCGCTCTGCGCGAGCGCGTCGCGTATCGCCGGCAGCGCCTCGAGGAGATGAAGCGCTCGCAGCAAGAGGTCGGCGCGATCTTCGAGGCAATCGCCAACAGCGTCCCTCGCTCGAGGACCGACGATGAGTTTGCCGAGCACCTCAAGGGCTGCGTCGACTGCAAGCGCCGAGTGCTCGACGAGCACAAGCGCGGAGCGAAGATCCCTCCGATGATCCTTGCCGCTGCCGGCATCGACGTGATCGGGCCGAACTAATGAAGGCCCTCGCCTAGTGAGCACCGCTGACGACCTGAGAGCCACGCGCATCAAACTGGACGCCGAGCGCGCGAAGCGAGAAGAGGCGGAGCGTGAGAGAGACGACGCGATCAGCGAGCTATGCAAGGCCGGCGAAAGCATCGGAGCCGAGCGCGCCCGCAGTGCTGCGCTGCAGGCGGAGGTGGAACGGATGCGTAAGGCGCTGATCCGATTCGATCAATTGGTAGAGGCTGCGCAGACATCGCATGCAGACGACGGCTACACGGATGCCGACGTACAAGTGGGCAAGTTTCAGGACGAACTGCCTGCACTGTTAGCCCTCGCCGCCACCGACCAGTCGAAGGAGAGGTAATCGTGGTCGAAAAATGCGAGTGGTGCGGCAGCGACGTGTGGTGCGAAGATCGTCACTGGGGATGTGAGGACGCCTTTCGATGCGGAGAAGCAGCCGAGCGGGCGCGGCTTCGTGAGGCGATGCTGCACACGCTAAACGCGCTTCAGTCCGTCAATAATGCCGGGCAAGCGCAAGACATACTTCGCCAAGCCCTCGCCGCC
>Ga0209415_10003016_pt1 | contig 31395 bp, 27 predicted proteins | sample PeaSoiSIISIP2007_FD_187696 | JGI IMG/M metagenome (GOLD analysis project Ga0209415, IMG submission 187696) | Peat soil microbial communities from Weissenstadt, Germany - SII-SIP-2007 (SPAdes) (version 2) | ecosystem: Environmental > Terrestrial > Soil > Wetlands > Peat | place: Germany... | reverse complement strand
GATTAGGTGTTGGAGGTCTCCCAGGTGCCCAAAAGCGAGGCACCTGGGCCACCCAGTTTTAGTGGTTATATTCAGACTCCGGCACCCTAGCCACCCGCCGATCCGCGTCGTACTCAGTCAACTCTTTGCGGAGATGGACAAGGGCTGAGGTTCCCATCCTTTGATAGAAACAATCGAAGGACGGGAACCCATAGTGCTGGGTTGGTCCAGAATTCAAAACTTTGGGTGCGCTCCCCGCCCCGATTCGATGGAGTGCCAATATTCTACATTTGGCTCACAACGACAATGTTGTAGACCATATGCAGAATGACTGCGGGGAACAGCCGCCCGGTTTTCTTGAACAGCAATGCATTGCTGGCACCTACCAAAGCCACGGGTACCCAGGCGAGTACGGGGTGGTAGATTGCAAAGAACGCGGCGCTGCCAAATACCGCCAACCAGCCTCCCCATTCGCGATCCAGCGATCTGTAGAGCAGACCGCGAAACAGATACTCCTCCGCGAAGGGCGCAAAGAGGATCGCCATCACAGCGTAGGCGATGTGAAAGCCGGGAAGAATGGCCATCTGCTCCTGCGACTTGTGGATGATCTCTGCGGTGATCGACCAATGACTCAGAACAAACATATAGCCGCGCGCAAAGATCCCCAGCAGCAATCCACCGCCCGCACCTAGCGCAAGCAAAGGATAAATCGTAGTATCCCGAAACCCAATCGCACTCCACCAAGGTTTCTGTTCCTGTTCGTGATCCACGTACGCAGACCAGCACCAGACCTCCTCGGCCCAAACGTTCCTGTTACTCAGAAACTCATTGACGCCAAAGGAAACCACCAGCGCGCAGATGCCATAACTTACGGCCTGAGCAATGGCAATGTACTGGTGCCCCGCAAACACCGAGATCATGCCGGTCAGCACCGCGCCTCCCTCGACCAGAATGCTGATGGAAATCATGGCATGCATAAGCGTAGGCGGCGGCGGAAGTGTCTCCGACCACGGATCATAGAGATAAGGCAGCCGGGCGCGGAAATTCTGCCACATCGCAGCCGCAGTCACATAGGAGTAGACAATTCCCATGAAGGCAATGTGCCACTGTTGTGAGAGGATGCCGATGGCGAAAGTCATCATTCCGAGCTGAGTTGCCCAGCGGCGGCCGGACGGAATTTTTTGCGCCTCTCCCGAGGCTGAAGTGACCGTAACGAGCGTGACTGACTTTTCCGCCATGCTGCGCCCAAAGAAATACCACGCGATGCCCACCAGCGCGATCTTCCAAATCTCTTTGGGGAAAAGGAAGGCCGCGTAGCCCAGCACCAGCGCCACCAAGCCAGTGGAAATCATCGCCCACAGCCACGCTTTGGCCTTCAGCAGGCTCTCCATGCCCCTGGGCCAGGTCAGGGCGATCCATAGCGCCGTCCCTTCTGAAGCCAGCGACTTAGGGCCCAGTACCCAGAGAAAGTACGTGCCAAACATGATGCCAGCGCCGCAGAGATAATTCCAGTGATCCTGCGCATGAAGTAGCAAATGGCGCAGATTGAACATCTGTGCGCTGGCAAGTGTAATAGGAATCAGAATCGCCTGCACAATTGCGCTGCGATCACGAATGAACCAGAGAAATTCCTTGTGGTAAAGCGGGTCTCGGCCGAATTGTGCCGCGCCCGTGCGTGACTTGGAAGGACGAGTGTTGGCTGCGGAGAAGTTGCCGCTAAGTCCCTGTTGCGCACCCCAGGCACTGAACCAAACGGCAAAGGTAATCATTCCCATGGCAACTGCCCAGCATATTGCCATGGCGTAGAGGAAGGAAAATGACCCGTTCGGCTGCCCACCCAACAACAAAGGCAACCACGGCCAGGGAACTACAGTAAAAAGAGAAAGAAGCCTGCCAGCCACGGTAATCAACCTTGGAATGAAGAAAGCGCCCAAGAAAAACATCATCACCGAGGCATATCCGAGCCAACTCATCAGCCCGATCATGGCCCCGCGCGAACGCGGAGAAAAGCGCAGAATCACGGCAATTTCCAGGGCCTTGCCGAGACATGCCGCACCCACCGTAACCGGGATGCCGACCAGTAGTGCCGCCGTCACCCCCAACAGCGGGCCATAGACAAATCCGAAGACAATTCCCACAAACAGTGGAGCGCACCAGTAGATGGGATTGGCCGCGATAGGCGAGAGCATTTCGGCAAGAAAGATGGCACCGGGGTGCACAGGATGTGAAAACAGCCACTCCCACATGGGATGCCTGCGTTGCTGGAGATCGAGTTCGAGGCCTTCACCCTGAAGGATCAGCATCACGGTCCACCAAATCAAAACCAGCATCCCCAGCATGGCCGGCAGTCTTCCGCCTTTGGCCAGTGCCTTCATTCCTGGAGTTGCTTCTTTCTCAGTGACGAACTTTCCTGTTTCGTGATTCTGTACGGCATCGCAATATTTCTTAGCCGCGTCTGTTTCATTTTCGCCAAAATGTTCGGCATTTTGCCTGGCTTCAGACGAACACAGCTTGGGGAAATAGGCCTCATCCGCTGTCCTGGTTACCCCATTTGGAAGTGTCGATAGCTCTCTGGCCTGATTGAGAAACGAGCGGCTCACTACAATCTTGCCTTGGCGCTCGGCCTCAAAGCGTTGCCCTGCATCCACGGCCAAAAGAAGAGTGAACGCCGCCATTCCATTTAATATGCATAGAAAGAGAACGGAAAACACATAACCGATCCAGCCCCAACTGGATGCTCGTCGTCCGGCAGGTTTCCCCGACTTCTTGTTGAGAATCTCCTGACGACGCTGTTTACGACCTTCCGCTCGCCTGTGCGATGCGTCCAGCAGCAACAGCACTGTCCCCCAAAAGCCCGGTTTGCGGTCCTTCTCTATTTCCATGGTTACAAGCAACGCTCTTCCTCCCATCGAAGAGTGATCCCGCGCAATCCTTGCATGAAAAACAGATCAGCCCCGCTTGGAGAGAAACCGAAAGCTGCGATGCTTATGCCGACTGGAGGAGGTTTCAGAAGATTCAGGCCGCTCCGGTGCTTCGGTCTGTTCCTGTCTGGCGGTGAGTTTCAGGAAGACCTCTTCCAGGCTGGCTTGCTCGAACCGGGAGCGAAGTTCCTCGATCGTTCCCTGTGTAACCAACTTACCTTCGTTGATAATCACCGCATGCGAACAGAGCTTGGTCACATGATCCATCAGGTGCGTGGAGAACAGCACTGTGGTTCCCTGCGCGGCAGTTTCAAAGATGAGATCGTAAAATAGGTGCGTCGATTCAACGTCCAGCCCGTTGGTCGGCTCATCCAGCACCAAAAGCTTAGGCTGGTGCAGCATGGCCAGAAGCAGCCCCAACTTTTTCTTCATGCCCCGCGAGTAATCCTCGGCGTAGTTATCAATGTCTTCGGCCAGCCGCAGCCGGGCAATGGTCGGCGCAATCCGATCCATGGTTTCGCGCACATCCAACCCATGCATTGCCGCGCTCAGTTCCAGAATCTCCTGGCCGGAGAGATAGGAGTAGAAGATCGGTTCATCGGGCAGGAACCCGATAAGTCGCATGACTTCCACACGCTGATCGAAGGCATCGCGCCCTTCGATCAGCAGTTTCCCCTCGGTGGCTTTCAGAATCCCCATGAGGAGGCGAAACAGGGTGGTCTTCCCGGCCCCATTCGGCCCCAGCAACCCGCATATCTGCCCGCTGGGAACAGAGAAGGAAACCTTGTTGAGCGCAGTTTTGGATCCGAACGACTTAGTTACTCCGTCAATTCGGACCAAGTCCGAGGATGACGAAATCAGCCGCTCCTCATCGAGCGATGCGGCCACAGTTTCATCTATCTGAAGAGCAGTCTCTGTCATCGTGGATAACATTCCGATGAATTTGATACCAGTTATACGCCGAAGCTTATCATAGACGGATGCCATTCGCGCCATTCGCATTTCTTCATGTCGTATATTGACTAGGCTTCTTGATTCCAAGACCTTGCAGTGCTCATATAAGTCATCAAAGGGCGCAAAATTGTGAACAGGCCTTCGCCAGCCTTCCGTAACCGCACTTTTGCCGAGCCGAATGCAGCGAGAGTTGCTCGGAATGCCTCCCAATTCTGAACCGCGCGCACCGCAAGAAACGCTGGGCCCACCGCAGGTGGTTTACGGGGGTTCGGGGGGCAGGGTAGTATTTGTTTACTGCTGGCACGGTTTCGGTCCCCCCGGATTTCTCCGGTCCCGAGGCTGATCCCCTCTTATTGCCGGTGGACTGGAGGTTCCCGACCTTGAAAATACATGAGTACCAGGCGAAAGAAATCCTGGCGAAATACGGCGTAGCCGTGCCCAGGGGCGAAGTGGCCAACACGTTGGAGGAAGCATCGACGGTGGCCCGTACACTATTTGCCGAGGGCGCTACGGGCGTCGTCGTGAAGGCGCAGATCCATGCCGGCGGACGCGGCAAGGGCGGGGGCGTGAAGGTGGCGCGTACGCGCGAGGATGCCGAGGAACACGCCAAGAACATTCTGGGCATGACGCTGATTACGCATCAGACCGGACCGCTGGGGCAGAAGGTGCAGCGGTTGCTGATTGAGGAGACGGCGAACATTGACCGCGAGCTTTACCTGGGCATTGTGCTGGACCGGGTGACGAGCAAGGTGGTCTTTATGGCCTCGCGAGCCGGGGGCATGGAGATTGAAGAGGTGGCGGCGAAGACACCGGAGGCGATCTTCAAGGAGACGATTGATCCGGCGGTGGGCTTTGGAGCCTGGCAGGCGCGCAAGCTGGCCTTTGCGCTGGGACTGAAAGCTACGCAGATCAATGCGGCGGTTGGTTTTTTGCAGAGCCTTTACAAGGCGTTTATCGAGACGGACGCGTCGCTGGTGGAGATCAATCCCTTCATTACGACCAAGGACGACAAGCTGTTTGCGCTGGACGCGAAGATCACCTTCGACGATAACGCGCTGTTCCGCCATGCGGAGATCAAGGCTCTGCGGGATACGGCCGAGGAAGACCCGCTGGAGGTGGAAGCCAGCAAATACGCGCTGAATTACATCAAGCTGGACGGGTCGATTGCCTGCATGGTGAACGGCGCGGGGCTGGCGATGGCCACCATGGACATAATTCAGTACGCCGGGGGCAGCCCCGCGAACTTTCTGGATGTGGGCGGCGGCGCGACCCAAGAACAGATAGAACATGCCTTCGAGATACTGCTCTCCGACGCTCATGTGAAGGCCATCTTCATCAACATCTTCGGCGGCATACTGCGCGTTGACCGGCTGGCCACGGGGGTGGTGGCGGCGGCGCGGAATCTGCACGTGAAGGTTCCCATTGTGCTACGACTGGAAGGCACGAACGTGGTGGAGGGCCGGCGGATTCTGGCTGAATCGGGCCTGAACTTTCAGGTGGGCGAAACAATGAAGGAAGCTGCGGAGCTGGTGGTAGCCGCGGCGGCAAGCGTGGGGGCATAAGATGGCAGTTCTGGTGGACAGAAATACGCGATTGATTGTGCAAGGACTGACGGGCAAGGAAGGCACCTTCCATGCCAAGGGCGCAGCGGAATATGGCACCACGGTGGTGGGCGGAGTGACTCCGGGCAAGGGCGGCAGCACGCACGAGGGCTGGCCGGTCTTCAATACCGTGGCCGATGCAGTGAACGAGACCGGGGCCAACGCGACGGTGATCTTTGTGCCGCCACCGTTTGCGGCTGACGCGATTCTGGAGGCTGAGGACGCGGGGATTCTGTTGATTGTGGCGATCACCGAGGGGATTCCCACGCTGGATATGGTGAAGGTGTGGGCCAAGCTGAAGAACTCGAAGTCGCGGCTGATTGGGCCGAATTGTCCGGGCGTGATTTCGCCGGGCAAGGCCAAGATCGGCATCATGCCGGGCAATATTCACAAGGAAGGCTCGGTGGGGATTGTTTCGCGCTCCGGCACACTGACGTATGAGGCGGTGCATCAACTGACGCAGCGCGGCATTGGGCAATCAACGGCGATTGGCATCGGCGGCGATCCGATCATTGGGACCACACACATTGATGCGCTGCGGCTGCTGAACGACGATCCGGAGACCGAGGCGATCATCATGATCGGGGAGATTGGCGGCACGGCGGAAGAAGCGGCGGCGGAGTTCGTGAAGTTGCATGTGAAGAAGCCGGTGGTGGGATTCATCGCAGGACAGACTGCGCCGCCTGGACGCCGCATGGGGCACGCAGGAGCCATCATCAGCGGCGGGCAAGGCACGGCGGCGGACAAGATGAAGGCATTGGCGGCGGCGGGGATTCACGTGGTGGTTTCGCCCGCGGAGATTGGCGCAACGCTGGCGCGCGTCATCGGCAGAGGCTGATGGAAGCCGCCGCAAACAACCACGAAGGCCCACCCACCCGGTGGGCCTTTGCCGCACGAGTCAACTCAATGAAGGAACTGTGGATTGCCGCTGTCGAGATTCTGACCGCGCCCAACGAGGCGGGCAACACCAGAGCCTATACCAATGTGGTGGCCTGGGCGCGGGACGGAGAAGAGTTCGAGCGCACGGTGAGCACCATCTTTGCGCGTCGACACTGGACAGTGCTGGGCATTGCCCGACGGGATCGCGTAGCCGACTGCCGGGCGATTGTCGGCGACGTGGCGGAACTGGTGGAGCAGGGCAGGCGGCAGCCGGGCGGATGCGTCTTTGGAACTCTTTTCTACTACCCTTCGAAGCCCGCGTAGTGACTGGAATCGTATATTGTTCGGTACTTTTCTACTTATGAGAAATTTAAAGTGGTACTTTAGAATTCTCATAAGTAGGATTTTGATAAATTTTGACTTCGATTGGCATCGGCGCGTAAATGTCCGCGTATTTGCTGGGGTTTTGTGTTTGATGTTTGGCGGGAGTCCTGGCGCATCAATGCCGACCGTGATTCATTTCGTCGGCAAACTTCTCGATAGTCAGCGCTTCGACGCCTTTATTTATTGAGTGGAATCCTGGTCCGGTGCGCGGTTTCCGGTAAACCACCAAACGACGGGCCACGCGGTCCCCGGCGGCGCTGGCCAACGTCATCATCGGCGCGGCCATCGATGGATGCACGGTCTTCGATGCCTTGGCTTCGACTAGCCAAAAGCGAGCGTTTGGGCGAGGAATCAGAAAATCCACCTCCAGACCCTGCTGATCGCGAAAGTAGTAAAGCTCCTTGCGTTGGCCGCGATTGACCTGGCTCTTCAGGATTTCGGAGGCGACAAAGCCCTCGAAGATCGAGCCAAGAAATGGTGACCGATCCAACTCGGCCTGCGTCTGAATTCCTAGTAGATGGCAAGCGAGGCCGGTATCGCCCCAGTATATCTTGGGTGATTTCACCAGCCGTTTGCCGAAGTTTTCAAAGTATGGAGGGACCAGGATGATCTGTCCGGTCATCTCCAGAATGCGGAGCCACTCGGTAATGGTGGGCACGGAGATGCCCAGCGGCGCAGCCAGGTCAGATTTGTTCAACATCTGCCCATGGCGGCTTGCCACTAGCGAGAGAAAGCGTCGAAAGGAGGGCAGATCGCGCACGCTGGTGATAAGGCGAACGTCGCGCTCGATATAGGTTTGCAAGTAGGAGGCGAACCACAACTCGCGGCCGCGCGGATGCAGCACCACCTCGGGAAATCCGCCCATCAGCGGGTCCGCCTTGGTGGTCTCGACCATGCTGAAGGGCAGCAACTGCAGGATCGCCGCGCGACCAGCCATCGACTCGGTGATGCCTTGCATCAGCGGGGCTTCCTGCGATCCGGTGAACAACCACTGGCCCATCTTGTGCGGACGTGCGTCGACCAGAGTGCGCACGTAATCCAGCAACTGAGGGGTGTTCTGAATCTCGTCGAAGATGACCGGCGGCTTGAGGCTATCCAGAAAGGAACGTGGATCGCGGCGAATACGGTCCTGAATATCGGGGTCCTCGAGCAGGACGTACTGCGCATGAGGCATGGACGAGCGCAAGAGCGTCGTCTTGCCGGATCGCCGCGGGCCTGTAACCACCACTGCAGGGAAGCGCCGCAAGGCCGAGGACAGGAACGGAGCGATCTGTCTTTCGATATGCGCCATTTGAGAAATATAAACCGGCACTTTAAAAAACTCAATACAAATATTTGCGAATATAGGCTGATTATTCTGAGTATGAATGCATGGAAACTGCATGGATACAGGCGATTTCATTTCTTGCGTACAAGAATGAGGCCCTCCAATGGGAGAGCCTCGTTGCGGAATTGCTGTGCTTTTTTTACCAAACCCGGCAGGGATTTGGAGAAACCATTGTGGCGGTCTTCTTGCAACTGAAGCTCTTGGCGAACTCCGGCAGATTGGTGAGGATGGTGTTGGTGCGGTACTCGTCGGGTGCGTGCGGATCGCCTTGGGCCTGGCTGCGCAGTTGCTCGGGTCGGGTCTGCGTGCACCATTGCTGCGCATAGGCAACCCAGAAACGCTGTTCAGCGGTATAGCCATCGACCGTGGCATTTCTGTCCACATGCGCGGCATCAGCCTTGTCTTCCCAAGCCAGCCAGGCCAGCCACAGGCCGCCCAGGTCGGCGAGATTTTCGCCCAGGGTGAGCTTGCCGTTCAGATGCACGCCGGGGACGGCTTCAATGGCATCATACTGCTTGACCATGCACTCCGAGCGCTCGGTGAACTTCTGTTCATCGTCCTTGGTCCACCAGTCGTTCAGGTTGCCGTCCTTGTCGAACTGACGGCCCTGATCGTCGAATCCATGCGTGAGCTCATGGCCGATGGTTGAACCCATATCGCCATAGTTGGCCGCGTCGTCTTCCTTGCCGCTGAAGAACGGCGCTTGCAGGATGCCCGCAGGGAAATTGACATTGTTCATTTGAGGGTCGTAGTAGGCGTTGACGGTCGGCGGCGTCATCTGCCATTCGTTCTTATCGACGGGCTTGCCGATCTTGGCCATGTCGCGCGCCTCGTCGAACTCATGCACACGCAGAGCATTGCCGAGCGAATCGCCACGCACAATCTCGACCCTGGAGTAGTCGCGCCACTTCTCCGGATAGCCGATCTTGTTCATCACGGCGTGCAGCTTTTCCTTGGCCTTCACCTTGGTTGCCGCGCTCATCCAGTCCAGCGCGTCCAGGTCCTTGTCCATGGCGTGCTCGATGGCCTGAGTCATCTCCAGCGTGCGCTGCTTTTCGGTGGGCGAGAAGTAGCGAGCGACATAGACCTGGCCCAGCGCCTCGCCTAACTCGCCATCGATACGGCTGGTGCAACGCTTCCAGCGCTCCTGTTGCTTTTCCGCGCCATTCAGGATGTGCGAGAAGAAGTTCCAGTGCTCTTGTTCGAAGCTTTCCGGCAGCGTAGTGCTCGCATAGGCGTGCAATAGATGCCAACGCAGGTAAGTGCGGAGTTGTTCGATGGGCGTATCGCCGAGCAAGGCGTTGAACTCGGCGAAGAACTTGGGTTCCGTATCGTTGATCCGACCGCTGACCGGGGCATGAATGGCGGCGGCATACTCACCCAAGGAGAAGTGCGTCAGCTCCTTGCCGAATTTGGCCATGTCGGTGGGGTGGTTGAGGTTCTGCGGATCGCGCTGCTCGGTGATGGTGAGCGAGGCTTTTGCCATGCGCGTTTCCAGAGCCATCACGGTTTCGGCGTCCTTGGTGGCCTGCGCATCCGGCTCGCCGGCCAGGACAAAAATGTTATGCACATGCATCACGTACTGGCGACGCTGCTCGATGGTTGTGGCGTCGGTGCGCGTGTAGTAGTCGCGCTCCGGCAGGCCGAGGCCGCCCGCGCCATAGAAATCGATCACGGAAGTCGAGTCGGCAAAGTCCTGATTCGATCCGATGCTGAAGAAGGCATTCACGCCGATGGCGTGCAGATGCGCCAGCAGCGCGGGCAGGCCGGCAACGGTTTTCAGCGCGGTGATGCGATCCAGTTCAGGCTGCAAGGGGGTGAGGCCCTGCTTGTTGATCGCGGCTGTATCCATGCAGCTTGTGTACTCATCGCCGATCTTCTGCTCGTTCGCGGAGCGGGTGGCGAGGGGCGCGGAGGACTGTTCGAGAATCTGTTTCAGGTGCAGTCGATTCAGTTCGGCAAGCTCTGTGAAGCGGCCATAGGAGACCTGATCGGCGGGCAAGGGATTGCGCTTGAACCAGCCATTGCAACTGTAGCGATAAAAATTCTCGCAGGGGTCTACGGACTTATCGACGAGCGAGGCATCGAAGACCCGCAACTCGGCTGCCGCAGGGTCAGGAGCGGCTATCGGCGCGCTTTGGCTAAAGCCGGGAGAAGCGGTCAAGCCAGCGGCAAGGGCAAAGAGGCAAAGATTTCGGGTGGCAACGATAGAAGAGATTCGTAACATGGAGAAAACTCTATCAGATTCGACGCCAGTGCGGGGCGGGGTTTTTGTGATCTGCGCGAATTACAATAGGATCGAAGCGAAAAATCCCCGCAAGGAGCAACTCCCGTGCCACAACGCACCTTTAGCATCGTCAAGCCGGACGCGGTCCGCAAAGGCTTTACCGGCGCCATTCTGGCCGAGATCACCAAGGCCGGTTTCCAGATCGTCTCGATCAAGCGCCAGTCCATTTCTGTGGCACAGGCGCAGGGTTTTTATTACGTGCACCAGGGCAAACCGTTCTTTGACGCGCTCTGTGGCTTCATGTCCTCAGGGCCGTTGTTTCTGATGGTACTGGAGAAGGAAAATGCCATTGCCGATCTGCGGAAATTGATGGGCGCGACCAATCCGGCGAACGCGGAGGAAGGAACGATTCGCAAGCAGTTTGCCGGATCGATTCAGGAGAACGCGATTCACGGTTCGGACGCGGAGGATACCGCAGCGTTTGAGATTGGGTATTGGTTCGCGGGGCATGAGCTGGTGTAGTTGCTGAATAAAAAAGGCGTGGACCATGAGGTCCACGCTACTACCGACCGGGAGGTCGGCGCTACGGTTTCATGTTACGTGGGTCGGAGACAACGGTACAAGACTGATTGAGCAAATCAATCGCCGAATAAATCGTCAAATTTCTTGTGCAGGTTGATAATATCCTGGCGTAACTCGGCGACCAGGGATTCGAGGCGTGTGATGCGCTCATCGTGACCGGCATCGGACGGGGCCAACTGGGTGAATTCTGGGGGTGGGGGAGCGTAGGGGTTGGGTGCGCGCACGGGTTCCGCGGCATACGCTGGTTCGGCGGGGAAGGCGGTATTGGCGGGGTCAGAGAACAGGTGGGCATAGCGCGATTCCTTGGTGCCGGGCTGACGGGGAAGCACAGCGGCCAGGGCAGGTTCGCGCTCCATAAGCTTCTGCAGGCCGACCAGCACGTCGGCGATCTCTTCAAAGTGGTGCATGCGCTCGGTGCGGCTGCGCAACTCGCCGGGGGTCTGCGGACCGCGCAGCAGCAACACGCAGAGCAAGGCCACTTCCGCGCGGCTGAAGTTGAAGACCTCGCCCAGCCAGTGCTCGTACTTGGGGGCGCGGCCATCGGCGGCACGGGCGCGACCGGCGAGCTTGCGGTCTTCCAGGCCATGCAGAGCCTGACGCACGGATTCCTCGTCCAGATCCATCACCGGTTCGCGGTTGGAGCGCTGATTACAGGCGTTGATGAGCGCGTTCAGCGTGAGCGGATAGTAGTCCGGCGTGGTCACTTCCTTTTCGATCAGCGCGCCCAGTACGCGCGCTTCGCCGGGAGTCAGAAAAATGGGTTCAGTGGGAGGCATGACTCTATTCTGCCACGTTCTCGATGCAGCGAAGAAATGCTCTGCGCGGGCTGGTACAAAAAATGAATTGTATTGATTTCAGATGCTTCGTTCCAAATTCAGGCGATAAAATTGGGCCAAATAAATGCTCCCGCGATGATTGCGGGAGCATGAACAGAATACGAATTGTAGGACAAGCGAAAGAGAAGTTGCGGTCACCCGTTCTTGGCTTTCAATTGCGCAATTGCTTTGGTGAGTACGTCATCGGTTTTGGGGGCGGGAGCGGAGGGGGTGGCATCCTCGTCCTCTTCTTCCTCATGGACCGCGCCGACCAGGATGTTGGGCAGGACGGCTTCGTCTTGAATCTTCTTTCCGTCGGCACCGCTGTACTTGGCGACGGTGAGCAGGAGGGCTGCGCCGTCGGGCAGTTCGATGGTCTTCTGGACGGAACCTTCGCCGAAGGTGCGCTCTCCGATTACGTCGCCGCGCTTGGAGTTTTCGATTGCGGCGGCGGTCAGCTCCGCCGCGCCAAAAGTACCGCGATTCACAATGACCTCGATGGGGGCATCGGTGAGGACTTTGGCGGGATCGGCGGTGAAGGTTTGCTTGGGGAACTTCTGGCCTTCAAGCGTGGCCAGAGTTCCCTGCTGGACAAAGAAGTTGGCCAAGCGCAAACCCTGCGCCTCGTCTCCGCCGGTCGAGTCACGGAGGTCGAGTAGAACTTTGTGGCCCTTGCCGACGGTCTTGATGCGGGCGGCGACCTCGTCCACGCGGGCCACAGTCAGCGTTCCCGGCTTCAGGTAGAGGATGGAGCCGTTTTCATACTGCTGCTCGGCCAGAGCGGGGACGGGGGCAATGGCGCGGGTCAGCGTGATTTTTTCTGGATCGGACTTTCCGGCGCGAACTACGGAGAGCGTGACGGGAGTACCGGGCTTGCCATCGAGCAGTACGCGAATGATGGCCAGCGAGAGCTGATGGGTGGACTGATCGTCCACCGACTCGATGAAATCGCCATCGACGAGGTGCTCCTTCTCCGCTGGGGAACCGGGGGCGACGCTGACGATGGTCGCATAGCCGGCGCGCTTGGAGACGACGATTCCCACCTGGGCGACGCCGGAGGTGGGGCGGGATTTGTAAATTTTGTACTCGGCGGGGGTCAGATAGCTGGACTCGGCATCCAGCGATTCGAGCAGGCCGTGCAGCGCGCCGGTGGTGACGTCGGTCATATTCGGCTCGGTCACGTAGTCGGTCTGAATCTTCTTGAGCACGTCGCCATAGGCACCCATCTCGCGATAGGCACCGTCCTGCGTCCCGGCGGCGCGAACGCTCAACAACCCGAACAGGCCCAGCAACATGCCGGAGATCAGGGCAAGACAAATGGTTACCGAAAGGACGAAGACACTACGCTGGAAGATTCGAGACACACACACCGCCGGGAGCGCCTTGTGGGGGAATCTGGCCGCTCATATCAATAGAATAGACGCAAACCCGAGGAAAGGGGTGCTTGCGGGGTTTCTTTTGTGTGGTTGCCGTTAGGATGAAGCTCTTGATTGTACAAATGCAGGTGATTTGGATGGGAGACAGACGGTAGGGTTCGGGACCTGGAAAGAAACGGATGTGGACCGGGAGGTCGGCGCTACAGTTTCATGCGCGGTGGGTTGGCGAAGCAGGTGGCATTCAACGGCAAAGAGCCTGTGAACCGAGTGGTTCGCAGGCTCTTTGATTTATGCAGTCACCAAACTTGGAGCGAGGAAACGCTCTTCAGTCTGGCGAGTTAGATGGACTGAAGAGCCAGCTTGCGGCGACGACCGGCAACGAACATCAGCAGCGCCAGAGGCAGGCACATCAGCACCCAGCTCGAAGGCTCCGGGGTTGCTTCGAATTCCACGGCGTTGGTAATCGTTCCATTCGAGATCAAAGAGTCCGGATCAAAGTTGGGATCGTTGGGGTCCTGGGAAAACAGTGAGTAATCCACGGAAACTGTTCCAGCGATCTGGGTGAAGTACGCGGACGAGGCATAGATATCGAACTCACCCGCGCCTGACTGTGTGTTCTGGTCCCAGGGCGCAATAACTACCGCGCTCTCGGGCGCGGGGCCCGCGACGTAGTACTGATTGACAATGTAATCCGTGTAACTCCCATAGACGCTGGCTTGGGCAGAGCCGCCATCGAAAGTCGAGTCATTCAGGACGATCCAATCGTTGGTGGTGTTGGTCAGAGTAAAGCCATAGCCCACGGCGGTTCCCGGAGCGCCATCGCCGTTTTGGGTCAGGCTGATCGACACAGTGCCGGCATGTGCAGTTAAGGCAAAGGCTGAGGCAAGCAATAACAACGCAAATCGTTTCATCTTATCTTCTCCTGTTGAAGTTCATGATTCTCTGACGGTGTTCAGAAGGTACCTTGAGTTTTGGTTTCCCCAGGTTTCAAAATCGAGACCTGAGGAAACCAACATGGGTACAACTTCAAGTTGCCAGAGATCTAGCGGTATTGGTTTCCGGTCACAAAAGTGCCGGTGTCATAGGTTGCGGAGCTCCACGGAACGCTCACGGTGAAGCGTGCGAGCGTGGGGCATCCGGTAAAGTCGATGGTGAAGTTCGCGCTGGAGGTGCCGCTGGTCGGAATGTCGCCCAGCGAAACCGGGAAGCTGCTCGGTGGCGTAACGATCGGCGAGCAGGCCGCACCGGCGGTCTGTTTCAGCGTGAGTCCGTTCAGCAGTGTTGTATAGGCCGGTCCGACGCTGCCGTTGGTGGCGGTGACGGTCCAGACGCGCGCATTCTGAGCGCCGGACTTGGCGGAGATTGCGAAGGACATGCCGTAGCCGGGCAGTTGGGTTGGATCGACAATGCCCCAATAGGCGGGCTTGGCTTGGAGGTTGACATCGAAGGGGAGCGGCAGATCGACGCGGCTGATCGGGAAGCTGTCCAGCCAGGTGTCGTTGTCGGAGAAACCCCAGATGGTGACCGAGCTGATGGTGCCCTTCAACTGGCGGAAGGCGTTAAAGTATTGCGCATAGAGCCAGCCCTGTTCGGCAAGCACCGACTCCGGAACAGCGGCAATGCTGCCGTAGTTCGACGTGTTGTCGCCGCCGTTGTAGACGCTCTCGTCCAACTCGGTGATCTGCTGATCGATGCCTGGGAAATCGTTGGCGATGGTGTTGATGGCGCTCACCATTGCGGCGGTTGAAGGATAGTTGATGCCGTTGTGGGTCTCATGACCGACGCCGTCCACGGGAATGCCGCGGCTCTTGAGGTCCTGAATGAGCTTCACCATGCAGGCCAGGCGGCCAGGATCAGCCGTGCTGTATTCATTGATGAACAGCTTGGTGCCCGCGGGCGCATACTCGCGTGCCGCTTGCAGGGCCACATCGATGTAGCTCTTGCCCAGCACCTTGTAGAAGGGTCCATGCACCAGACAGTCGGACTGCGAGGAGTCGATCGGCTCGTTGATCACGTCCCAGGCGTAGACACTGGTGCCGAAGTGCTGCACCTCGTTCTTGATGTGCTCCTGGATATTGGCAATGACCGTCGCCTGATTGGCGGCGGAGTTGGTACCGTCGCCGGTGGCGTAGGAGGGAGTTTGCGATCCACCGGCCCAGATCAGATTCTGTCCGCGCACCTTCATGTTGTTGCAGACCGCAACGCCTACTTCACTGTCGCCAGAGCTGTAGGTGAAGGTTCCCAGAGAGGCTTCGGTTGAGCTCCACTTCAACTCGTTGCCCGGGGTCATGCTGTTGAAGTGCTTGGTCAGCAGTTGCGCATTGACGCCGGAGAGATCGGTAGTATCAATGGCCGCACCCACCGTGAAATACGGCGAGAGAGACTCGTGAATGGAAGGAATGGTGGTCTGAATGGACGGCGGCGCAATGTAGCTCAACTGAAAGTCGTCAATGTAGTACGAAACCAGATCGTTTCCGCTGGCCGGGTTGGACTGGAGATAAATAGAAGCCCCGCCCGAATCGTAGCTGCTGCCCATGGTGTAGTTGGTCACGTTGATCTGGTGCCATGCACCGTCGGCGGGAACCGTCACACCAGGGTATCCAACCAGACTGGAATAAGACATTGTGCCAGCCAGTGAAGTGGCCATGCTGAGGTTGAGAATGTGGCTGGAACCGTCTGTCGGCAGGAGCTTGACCCACAGGCTGACGTTGTAGGCGGAACTGGTATACATCTTGTTGGCGATGTTGACCGACGGGCCATCCCAGTTGGCGGTGCGTCCGGTGGTCAGCAGGCTGTGCGTACCGCCGTGGGCTGCCGCGGTTGAATTGGCCAACGTCGAGCTTCCGCTGCGTGAACTCCAGCCGTCGACTCCGCCATCTTCAAAGGCGGACGAGAGGCCGCTGTTGTCCTGCTGGCTGGGAGAGAGCGGCGCGGGCGACAACTCGCCGATCATCACGTCGCTGACATAGAAGGAATCCGTTGCGCTGCTGGAACTCAGATACAAGGTGAGGCTTGTGGGTGGCCCAGGCAGATTGCTGTAGGTCATGGTTCCCTGCATCTTGGTCCAAGCGGTGCTGGAGAGCGCGGCCGAAGTGGCCAGAGTGCCGTACGCGCCGGAAGTATTGGCACAGTCCGCGGTCTTGAGTCCCAGTGAAACCGTGGGGTTGCTGCTGTCGGGCTGGGCCAGCAATACATAGGCCGTGATCTGATAGGTGGCACCCGCAACGACGTTATTCACGGTCAGCAGATTCAAGGCCGGTCCCATATAGGTGGCCGTGCGGTTGGTCACCAGCAGGCTGGTGGTGTTGCCATTGGGATCGGCAATCGGCGAGGTGGCTGCGGCCAAAGTGGGCGAGCCGAAAGGCCAGAAACCATCGGTGCTGCCACCGGTAAAGGTGTAGGAGGCAATCGGCGTTCCGCCGGGCGCAGCGGCCGTCTGGGTGATTACGACGTCGTCCAGATAGAAGGAGACGGCGCTGGAGGCTCCAACCAGTTGCGCGTAGAGCAGGAAGCCGGTTGCTGTCGCACTTGCTGAATAGGTTCCACCGATCTGAGCCCATCCGGAACTATTGACGGGAACCTGATAGGTGCCAACAGTGTCGTAGCAGGTGCCGCCCGAGCAGGAGGGGTCGGTGCGGACGATGGAGAGGTTGGCGTTCTGCGCGCTTTCCCCGCTGGTCAGCATCACGTGGCCATAAATCGTGTACTTAGCGCCGGGTTGGAGAACCGAGCTGACCGAGACCGATGGGCCTCCGGTGCCTGTAGAACTGGTTGAGGTAAGAAGGCTGTAGTTACCGGTAACGGAAGCGGCGCTACTGGCTACCGGGTTGCTGGCACCATAGAACGAACCCCAGTGATCGGCTGAGCCTGCTGCCGCGTCATCAAAATTATAGGTGGCAACGACTTGTGCATTGAGGTGACTGGCGCACAGCAGCGCCAGAACTGGGATCAGGCATGAGGCCAAAACGATCCGAATCCGGGGAGAAGTTTTCTCTGTGTTTCGGGTCCAACAGAACATTGTGGTTCTCCTTTTATCCTTGCGCACACTGGCGCACACGAGAACGGTCGCGAGGGGGGGCGAGCGCTCTGCAAACGAGGACTTGTTTGCGATCAAAATCTAATGGTGGCCGCATACGAGTGTCAAGCGAATAAATCGATTTTCGTTTGGATAAAAATGGGACAGCTCCCCCTCGCCAGTGTCATCTTCAGCGAGATATAATTCGGTGATTTTGCGCAGCGGACGGTCCCGGTCGTCGTGACAACCGATAGAGCGATTTATGTGGATATTACTCTGCGGATTTGGGGCCGAGCAGGATCTGAACACCAAGGTAAGCGATCCAGTTCGGCTCGCTGTTCTGGCGGGTGACAGCCTGAAAACCACGACCGCCCATGAAGAGCAGACGGAGATGGCCTCGGCGGTTGAGGGTCTGTCGACCGCCGAGGTCCAGTGTCAACTGGCGCTGTTTGGGTGCGCTGTCGATGCGGTTGGCATCCTGCAGGTCGTAGATTTCGCCATAGAGTTCGAGGCGCTCACTGAACTCGTGACCGGCAATCAGGCCGCGGCCCCAGCGGCTGGGCACATTGCGATTGCCGATCCAGCGGCCCAGTTCGCCATTCAGGCCAATCGGCCCGAGCTTGGCCGTGGCCTGCACGGGCAGATAGTATTGCGGACCCGGCTCGACGATGCCGCGACGCACGGCGCTGGTGGGGTTATTGATGGAGACCTGGGGATAAGTGCCGAGGGAGAAATCGAGATTTTCGTCCGACTTGGGTTTCCCGGCGCGGTGATGCTCGTAAGGCCGCCATTTGATGCCCAGCAGCGACTCGCCAAGCCCGGCACAGGTGTTGTTGTTGGCGTCGGTGGCTGCGGCCAGAGGCAGTTCGTATTTGAGCTGGATGCGGTCTCCCCAACCGTAGTTCATATCAATATCGGGCAATTGGTAATTGGCGTGGGCGGGGTTGTGGTCGGCGATCCAGCCGAGATTGACTTCCCAGTGATGATTGCCGGGTGTGCCAGGATCGTCGGTAATGAAGGGCGGACCGCCCTGGGCGCGCGTGGGCAGGGGCATAGCGAAAGAGACAAGCAGAGCGAAAAGGGGAAGCAGTCTGCGCATGAAGCGGAGTGTGTTCTCCATGAAGAAATCAGCCTCAATGGCAAGGCTTCTAAGGCAAAACTATCATCTTTGGTTGTGGGCTGCATTTCGGTTCGGATAAAAATGCGGCGGCATTCCCGGTTCTTTGATTGTGGTTCCCTATAAGATGTTCTGCATGGAGACGACACGAATCGCAGGGGTGGAAGTATCGCGGATTGGGCTGGGGACTTGGGCCATCGGCGGGCAGGAGTGGGGCGCGGTGAGCGATGCGGAGGCCGTGGCTGTGTGCCTGGGCGCTCTGGAACGGGGGATCAACCTGATTGATACCGCGCCGATCTACGGGCGGGGACGCTCGGAAGAGGTCATCGGCAAGGCGATGCGGGCGCATGGTCGGCGAGAGGATTTTTTTATCGCGTCGAAGTGCGGGCTGGAGTGGAACGCCTCCGGCGTTTTTGCGAACTCGAATACTTCTCGACTACGCAAGGAATTGGAAGATAGCCTAATACGGTTGGGAACTGACTACATTGATCTCTATCAAGTTCACTGGCCGGATACGCGTACGCCGATTGCAGAAACAGCCGCGCTGCTGGCGGAGTTTCAGCGCGAGGGCAAGGTACGTGCGCTGGGAGTGAGTAACTTCAGCGTGGCGCAGATGCGGGAGTTTGGCGCGGTGACGAAGCTGGCCTCGAATCAGCCGCCTTACAACATCTTTGACCGCCAGATCGAGTGCTCCGCGCACGGCGAGAGCTTCGCTCATGATGCGTGTAACGCACATGGTGAGAGTCTGCTGTCTTGGTGCAAGGAGCAGGGCATTGCGATTCTCTGCTACAGCCCGCTGTGCCGCAGCTTGCTGGGTGGACGGCTGACGCGAGGGATGAGCTTTGCGCAGGGAGATATTCGGCGCGTGGACCCGAAGTTTCAGGAGCCGCGCTTCAGCCAGTATCTGACTGCGGTGGAGGGGCTGGCCAAGCTGGCGCGGGAACGGTATGGGAAGACGGTGCTGGAACTGGCTGCGCGTTGGGTGCTGGACCGGCCGGGCGTGAGCGTGGCCTTGTGGGGCGCGCGGCGGGCCGAGCAACTGGACGGCGTAGCGGGGGTGCTGGGATGGAAGCTGGACGAGGAGGCGATGCGGGAGATTGATCGCATTGTCACTGTGGCTGTGACTGATCCGGTGGGGCCGGAGTACCTGACGCCGGGGGTGAGGGAAGAGTAGGGCGGATTTTCGGCCGCTGAGTTCGAGGGTTCCCCGGTCTCAAAATCGAGACCGGGGAACCCTGATTGATGGTTGGCCGGAGGCGGACACCGCGGGGAAATTACTCGGGAAGCGAGTCGTGCTCGGGTTTGGACTGCTCCGTGCCCGGCTCGTTGAACCATAGGCAGGCAATCCACCAGATGAGGGCGACGATATAGACGATGCGGTCGGCGTTGACCAGCTTGCCGTAGAGTTCGACGATGTGCTGGTACTGTTCGCGGCTGGTGGGGTGGAGGGTCTTGATGTACGTCTGCAGGCAGACGGCGCTGAGGGCGACGGTGGTCAGGCCGATAACGATCTTCTGCACATGGGTCTTCCAACCGGCTTTGAAGTCGTTGCCGAAAAGGACCACCAGCAGGGCCAGTTCCACGGTGAGCAGGTAGACGAGCATATCGCCATTCTGCGAGAACAACTGCATAATGCGCAGACGTCCGACCAGAGAAGCGAAGCTGTAATCCTTCCAGGACTGCGGCCAGGAGCCGATGATGGCCAGCGCACCGCCAGCGACCAGCAGAAGACCGGTAGTCCAGGCGATCCATACCGGGCGGCGCACACCGGCAAAGCCGCGGCGCGCGAGTTCTAATAATACGAACAGGCTGGCGAGCACCGTCAGGTCGGAGATGGTGGTCGAGATGGCGACCAGCGTGATCTGCGGAAGGCGGCCCGTCAGCAGCTCTTCCAGGAGCAGATTCAAAGTGATTAGCGTAATGCTGGTGGCAAACCAGGGGAAGCGTTTCAGCCGATCACGGCCCAGCAGCACCACCAGCAGAACCAACTGCGCGGCAAAGGTGATGGTCCAGAGAATGTGTACCAAGTCGAAAGCGGAATGAGGATGCATGGAAACCTTGTCTGGCCCGCGCTTTGCGTCCGGCGCAGCCACCATTCAGTCTAAACGCTGACTGGCGGTTCGGAACTGAAAGTGGAGTGAAAAGCGGTATGCACCATGGGGCGGGCAAATACCTGTTGCGACAACTTTTTTGCAGAAATGGGAATCCTTATCTGGCGGCGGCTAATCAAAGAAAGGCAAGTTTCGAGATTTTTTGAGGAGAATTGACCATGGCATTATCCGCTGTTGAAGTCGATGCATTGAAGAAAGCCCCTGCCGTTGAAGGCGTTTTGCCCGCAGTGCTGGAGCGCTGGAGCGCGCGGTCCTTTGCGGAGCGCGCGGTGAGTGACGCCGACCTGAAACTGTTGTTTGAGGCGGTGCGCTGGACGGCTTCGGCCTATAACGAGCAGCCCTGGCGCTTTGTGGTGGGGCGGCGCAACACGCCCGAGTTCAAGAAACTGCTGGAGTCGCTGATCGGTTTCAATCAGGGCTGGGCAGACAAGGCTTCGGTGCTGATTCTGGGCGCGTCGAGCACGAAATTCACCCATAACGGCACGGAGAACACCTACGCTCTCTATGATCTGGGCGCGGCGGCCGCGACACTGACGCTGCAAGCGGCGGAACTTGGACTGACCTCGCACACGATGGCGGGATTCGACCACGATGCGGCGCGGAAGGCCTTCGGAATTCCCGAGGAATTCGCGTTGGGCGCGATCATTGCGCTGGGCTATCAGGGAGAACCTGCGGCGTTGGGCCAGGAGCAACTGATTACGATGGAGACCACGCCACGGGAGCGGAAGGCGCTGGGCGAGTTTGTTTTTTCGGAGTGGGGGCAGGCGGACAGGCTGGGCTGACGGTTCGCGTCGCCGCAGGTCGGGGGACTCAAAAGCCAAACCTCCGGCCTTCGCGATAGAGTGGAGGCTGGAGGTTTTTCCTTTGCCCGCACCTCGCCCCTCACCCCAAAGACAAAAGGCAGCAACTCGTCGGCCGGGCCATCGCCGCTCCCCGGCGCGAGGCCGCAGCGTGGACTGGCGGGTGCAGGCGACGCTGGGGGCGGCGGCAGTGCTGGCGTTACTGCTGGGCTGGGCGATCATCGCGCGCATGATCGCGCCTCAATCGAATACCTCGCGATCGCGCTTTGACGCCATTCTGGTGCTGGGAACCTCGGCGGATATGGACGGCAATCCCACGCCCGACCAACTGTCGCGGGTGACCGAAGCCGTGCATGAGTACCAGCGCGGGGTCGCGCCCCGTCTGATTCTGAGCGGCGGAGCGGTGGCCAATCGCTTTGTGGAGGCGGAGGTCATGGCGCGCACGGCGGAGGCGGAGGGCATTCCCGCCTCGGCGATTGTGCTGGAGCCTCATGCTCGGGATACGATGCAGAACGCCTGCTTTGCCGAGCGGATTATGCTGCAACGCGGCTGGCGCTCGGCGGAGGTGATTTCGACGCCCAGCCACCTGCCCCGCGCTGCAATGATTCTGGATCGGCTGCCGCTGGAGTGGAGCGTTCACCCGGCACCGCCGCTGGCACCGGAGTCGGCTGCTTACCAACGGGGCGCGGCAACCGTCGAAACGCTGAAGACCCTGCGGTATCTTCTTTGGGCGCGCTGGACCGAGCATTGCACGCCTTGAACCTAACGAAAATCTCCCGGCCCGCGTTGTCCGCTGTTGGCGCGGTCCTGTAAGCTGGATGTGATGCGCCATCAAGTAAGAAATTTCGCTTCTTTCCTCGCCGTCGCCGCCCTGGCCCTGAGTGCCGGAGTGCGCGCGCAGGCCCCGAGCACCTCATTACCGACCGCGGTCGGCGGCACCTATATTGCTGTCGATCCGCTGGCCAACGTGCGCTATGACAACCGCTTCGACCTTTCGTTGGGCGCGGCCTACGACCACATGAAGGCTGGTCCGAACCTGCTGCAAGGCTCGAACCTGGGCGGACTGGATATTTCCGGCTCCTACTGGTTCAGCAAGCATTGGGCTGCGGAGGCCACGGACCGCACCTATCTGGGCACCAGCGGCGCGGGCACCAACCATGCCGGCATCAAGGGACCGTTCGTGAGCGAGTACCTGTTTGCCGCCGGCCCGGAGTGGCTGGGACCGCACAACAAGCACGGCGCGCTGATTGCTCATGCGCTGGTGGGCGGCATCTACGGCAACTTCGAGCAGGATCTGCATAGCCCGGTAACGGCGCAGACGGTCGCTTTCTACAATGACCAGTTTGCCCCGGCGGCGATCATCGGCGGTCACATCGATCTGAACCGCTCGGCGCAGTGGGTTTTTCGCATTACGCCCGACGCGGTGATTACTCGCTACGGCATCAACTACAAGCCCAACACCACCCAGACCGACGTCAACTTTGCGATCTCCGTGGGCGTCCAGTACAAGTTCAAAAAGAAGCGGTAACTCGACCGGCAGTTTCGATTTGAGCAAGCAACGGAAGTAAATGCTCTACGGGCTATCAGCTTTTCCAGCGTCTGTGTTATTCTCCATCGTTCGGTAGCATCTGTTTTACGTACCACCGAGAGAGATAGTTGTACCGAAGCGCGCTATTTATTTCAGCGAAAGAGCGCGCTTCGGGCAGCAAAATCGGCAATGGCTGGGGGCAACACGAATGAAAGATACGCTTGGAGTCTTGCTTGCCGGAGGCGCCGGAGAACGGCTCTTCCCGCTCACCCGCGACCGCGCAAAACCGGCCGTGCCGTTTGGTGGCCACTACCGGATCATCGACATTACGCTGTCGAATTGCATCAACTCCGGTCTGCGCCGGGTTTATATTCTCACCCAGTACAAGGCATTGTCGCTGAATCGGCACATCCGCGAGGGTTGGTCGAGCATTGTGGCGCAGGAGTTGGGCGAGTTTTACGAGCTGATGCCGCCCACGCAGCGCACCGGTGCGAACTGGTACATGGGCACGGCCGACGCGGTCTATCAGAATATCTATTCGATCGGCAGCGAGCAGCCGAAACACATCATCATTCTGGGCGGCGATCACATCTACAAGATGGATTACAGCCGCATGTTGGCGTATCACAAGGAGAACAACGCGGAGATCACGCTGGCCACCTTGCCGATTCCGCCGGATGAGTCCTCGCGCTTTGGTGTGGTCGAGGTGGGCAAGAACGGCGAGATTCTGGGCTTCCAGGAGAAGCCGGTGCATACCAGCTTCCGTTCGCCGGGAAATCCGAACACGGTCGATGCGTCGATGGGGATTTATATCTTCAATACCGACGTACTGCTGAAGGCGCTGATCGTAGATGCGGAAGATCCCAACTCGAAGCATGACTTTGGCCACGATATTCTGCCTAATATGCTGGGCAAGAAGAAGATGGTGGGCTACAGCTTTGTGGACGAGAACAAGAAGCAGGCGCTCTACTGGCGCGATGTGGGCACACTGGACTCGTACTACGACGCGAATATGGACTTGTGCTCGGTTTCGCCGGTCTTCAATTTGTACGACAAGAGTTGGCCGATGCGTACGCGCATGAGGCAGTATCCGCCGGCCAAGTTCGTCTTTGCCGAGCCGGGGCGGTCGGGCATGGCGGTAGACTCTGTGATTACGGCCGGCGTCATCATTTCCGGCGCGTCGGTAGCGAATTCAGTGGTTTCGCAGGATGTGCGCATCAACTCGTACTCGGAGGTGGATGCCAGCATTATCTTCTCTCATGTGAATATTGGTCGCCACTGCCGCATTCGCCGGGCGATCATCGACCGCGACGTGCAGATTCCCGAAGGCACGGTGATCGGCTACGACCCGGTGGAGGACAAGCGGCGGTACTTTGTGACGCCCTCCGGTCTGGTCATCGTCACCCGGGTCGCTTCACTGTTTGAGAACCCGGTTTCGCAGGAGTTTCTGGCGCAGTATTAGGGGTGCATCCGGTTTTTTGCCACTTTGCGGCTGCTGCCGGGGCAGATTTTCAATATCCAAAACAGACCTTTCGTCTTGGCGCGGGGTCTGTTTTTGCGTTGCGGCGGAAAATTCAAAGCAATTTCTCCATGGATTCTTCCCGTTCAAGGCTATAATTCGGTTGAGTTTCAAGAGTCGCGTTCGTCGGCTCTGAAAGATAGAATTCATTATTTTGGCACGTGTGCCTTTCTCCCCAGGCTTTGCGGAGTTTGTGTTCCTTGGCGTTATTCGGAATTTGCGTCGCTGTTGTGGAGTTGTCAGAACCACACGGCGGACACCAGGGAATCAGCCGTCTGTAAGCGGCTCATGGAGACTCGATGAAAAATACATTTTGGATTGTTTTAACGGCTACCGCTGTGCTGCTGGCGCTGACGCCTGGCGCGCGCGCCGACCAGTTCGATTTCACCGTCACGGATATTGTGGTTCATGGCAGCCCCATCGGCAACGCCACGCAAATCCCGCTCATCAGCGGGGTCGCAGCCAACGGATTCTTTGCTACCGGCGTGTTTACCGTAGTTCCCGACGGCCAGCATGACGGCGGCTATACGGTCACGTCCATCACGGGCATTTTTACGGATTCGGAATCCACCACATCGAAGCGGGGCAAGATTACCACCAAGAGCGTTTCCGGCGAGATCGGGCTGGTGACGAATGTGGACACGACAGGCCGGAGTTTTCCGGAGAATATCTTTTATCCGCAGGGAAATTCTCCGTCTCTGGACAGCAACACGTTTCCGGGCGGTGGTCACTTCACTTATGAGGGGCTGACCTTTTGCGTGAACAGTACAGGAAGCTGCCCGAGCGGCATCGATAATGCCAACGAACTGTACTTTGAAGGCCCTGGAGCGGGCGAAGGTTACACACTGATCGACAGCATCGGCGATTACGGTATGGATACCAGCGACGACGCAAACGGGCAGCCGGTTTACTTCTCGTCCGAAGAAATCAACTCGATCTCTCCGGAGCCTGGTTCGCTGCTGCTGCTGGGTTCCGGGTTGGTGGGGCTGGCGTTTGTTTTCAGTCGCCGGTTCAGGCGAGCGGAGAAGACGCAGATTGATTGAACGGGCCATCAGGTATTCATGACCGGGGCAAGAGCGAATCTTTCAGGTGATCGACGGCGAGGGGCACAGCGATGTGCCCCTCGCCGTTTTGTGTTGAGTCAAGAGAAACAAACGTAGCCGGGAGGTCGGCGCTACAGTTTGACGGCGGGGCGGCGCAATTATTGTCACGGGAACGGAACTTATCGGGAAAATCCTTCGTACTAACGCAATATGCAATGCGTTGGTACATTAAGCTGGAGCGGGATGGGGTTGGCGATGCCGACCAGAGCATCCCGGCGCGAGGCGGAAAGCCAGGGACGGCGCGGGGACGCACTGGAGACCGTGCCATCGGAGTCCGCTCGGGGCGAGCGGGGGCGCGGGCTTTCGCCGGTTGCGGCGCAGGCGGGGACGGCGGTGCAGCCCATTGCCCGCAGAGCGCGCGTTGAGGAGGGGTTGCTGGAGACCGACTGGACACAAATCGTTCGTCGCTGCATGGACGGGGATTCCGGCGCGTGGGCCGAGTTGGTCCGCTCTCAGCACAAGCGTGTCTATGGACTCTGTTACCGGTTTACGGGAAATCCGACCGATGCGGAAGACCTGACCCAGGACGTATTTCTGAAGATTTACTCGAATCTGGGCAGTTTTGATACGGATCGGGGCAGCTTGCAGGTGTGGATTGCGACCATGACGCGCAATCTGCTGGTGGATAACTTCCGCCGAACGAAGAATTTGCGGGCGACGGGATCGCTGGACGAGGGCTGGGAGAGCGCTGAGGATCTGAAGCCGGTGGACCGGCTGACCTCGCGGAGTCTGTCACCGCACGAGTCGGCCGCACAGAAGGAATTGGCCAAGATGGTGCAGGACGCGCTGGCGCGGGTGACGGTAGAGCTGCGCGAGGCGGTGATTCTGAGGGATTTACAGGATATGGATTACAAGGAGATTGCCCAGGTGTTGGGCATACCCGAGGGGACGGTAAAGTCCCGCATCAGCAGAGGCCGGGCGGAGTTGGCGCGGCTGCTGGAAGGCAACAAACGGGAGGTAATGTGATGACCGAGCGCAATTTGAATCCGAGTTCTACGGCCTGCGGGCAGTGGGAGATGCTTTTGGCGGATGCGCTGGACGGGCTGTTGCGGCCCGAGGACGAGGCCCGGTTCAGCCAGCACATGACGGGCTGCGCGAACTGCGCGGCGCTGTTCGAGGAGGCGCGCAAGGGGCGGGAGTGGCTGGAGTTTCTCAGCCCCGAACCCGAGGTGCCTTGCGGACTTCTGGACAAAATACTGGCGCAGACGGGGCCGGGACAAGTGGCGGGATATGGACTGATGGCGGGCGAAAGCAACGTGGTGCAGATGCCGACACCGCAGATTGTTTCCGTGGCGGCCGTCGCCGCATCGCACAAGGTTTACGAGATTACGCCCCCGGTGTGGCAGCGGGCTGGATTCATCCCGCAACTGAGGCGCTACGCGGAGCCACGGCTACTGATGACGGCGGCGATGGCCTTCTTCTCGATCGCGTTGACGCTGAATGTGGCTGGGGTGCGACTGGACAACCTGCGGCTTTCGGCGCTGCGTCCGAGCATGGTGCGGTCGGTGGTGGAGCGGCGGCTGATGACGGCCTCGACGCCGGTGGTGCGGTACTACGATCACATGCGGATTCGCTACGAAGTCGAATGGCGGATCAGGGATCTGCGGCGTCTGACGCTGGACCAAGGGCGGGAGAGCCAACGCCGCCAGCAACAGAGAAAAGTGGCTCCCGGCGAGTCGAAACAGGTGCCCATCACACCACAAACCAATCCGGCACAGCAATCGTCCGTGCCGGCCTACGAGGATGAACAGATTTTGGAATCTTCCCTGGTCAATCAGCAACGGCCCGCGCACTCCGGCGGCTCCGCACAGGAAATTGGGGAAAGGAGCACAGTATGGACTGCGTAAATCATTCAGGAGTACCCGCGACAGCTTATTGCCAGAACTGTGGCAAGGCACTCTGCGGCAGTTGCGTCCGCAACGTCGCCGGAGGGCAAATCTTCTGCCAGCCGTGCTCGATGGCGGGAGCGGGGTATCCACAGCCCTATCCGACAGGCTATCCCACGGTTCCCAGCACACCCAACCCGGCAGCGGCAGCGGTATTGGGCATTATCCCGGGCGTGGGGGCCATGTACAACGGCCAGTTCTTCAAGGGACTGATTCACGTGGTGATCTTTGTGGTGCTGGTGAGCATCACCGACCACTACGGGATCTTCGGCCTCTTCATCGCGGCCTGGGTTCTGTATCAGGCGTTCGAGGCCTATCATACGGCGTTGGCGATGCGCGAGGGCCAGCCGCTGCCCGATCCGCTGGGACTGAACGAGGTGGGCAACTGGTTCAATCTGGGAGGGCGGACTCCAGGCTCGGTGCGCGGCATGGGGCCGAGTTATCCGCCGCCAACTGCGGGGCCGAGCGCGCCACCGTACCAAACGCCGTATCAACCACCATTCCAGCAGGGACCGGCGGGACCGGGACAGTGGCAGACGCCATATACGGCCACTCCGCCGCCACCGCCGCCGCCGTTTGATCCGTCAGCGCCGCCGGTCCCACCCGTTTCCTCCTGTTGCGGAGGCCGTGCACCGATTGGGGCGATTGTGCTGATTGGATTGGGCGTGATGTTTTTGTTGGGGCAATTTGATTTCTTTCACGGACGAGTCTTCGAGCTTTTCTGGCCGCTGGGATTGATCGCGATTGGGGCTTGGATGATCGTCAACCGAATCGGAGATTCGCAGGGAGGTCGGAAATGAATCGTTATATGCTGATTAACCGTTTACGCTGGCCCGCAGTTGTACTTTTGGCTGGAATCATCGCCTTGTTGTGCTCGTTGGGCGTGATTGACCACTTTTGGCATTGGTTTTTCCCGCTGCTGTTGATTCTTCTGGGCGGTCTGATGCTGGGCGAGCGCGTGGCGCTGGCCTCGGAAGAGGGTTATCTGCCGCCAACCTACGGCGGCGCACCGTATCCGGGAGTACCACAGGGGCAACAGCCCGCGACCGCTTCCAGCCCCGCCTGGACGGCGAATGCGGCTGGGACCGCTTCCGCTGCAACCGAGCAGCCGGGCACCGCGATGGTGCAGGCTGCAACCCATGAGATGGTCAAGAACGAAGATCCGTATGGAGGTCAGTTATGAGCACCGTTCCCCCCAATGTTCCGCCGGGCGGCGGCGCGCCGCCACCGTATCCCCCAATTGATCCGAAGATGCAGTGGAAGATGCACCGCGCACAGCAAAAGGCCGCATGGAACGCACAGCGCGTGGCATGGAAGGCGCAGCGAGCCGCGTGGAAAGCAGGGATGGGCGGACCGTACGTTCCGCGTGTACCCTCGCTGGTGGGACCGGTTGTGCTGATCGGCATCGGCGTGGTGGCTCTGCTGCTGATGACCGGAATGGTTCCATCGGGGCAGTTCTGGGTGTGGTATGCGCGCTGGTGGCCGTTGGTGCTGATTGGGGCGGGCTTGGCGCTGCTGGGCGAGTGGGCCATCGATCTGCGCCGCCAGACTCCGGTGCGCCGCAGCGGCGGATTTGTCGGGCTGCTGATCTTGCTGGCGATCCTGGGTATGTGTGCGCAGGGCTGGAATAACGGCCAACCGTGGAGCGAGCATTCCTGGTTTAACCACTTCGGCGGCGACGATTTCGGCGTGAACAACGACTTCTTCAACTCCTTTGGCTTGCCGGAGCACAGTCAGGATGCCGAGGCGCAGTACGCGCAGCTTCAGGCCAACTCGGTGGTGCAGATCGAGAATCCGCGCGGGGACGTAAGCGTGACGGCGGCAGAGGTCTCGACCATCGAGGTGCAGGCGCACGAGGTAGCTTACGCCAACTCTGACGAGGAGGCGAAGAAGATCTACTCGGCTGAAGCGCCGCATATTACGGTCAGCGGCACGGCCGTGATGGTGAAGTCGGAGAGCAACGAGCACGGGCGGGTGAACCTGACCGTGACGGTTCCCAAGACGGCGCGGGTGAATTTGAACTCCGGCAAGGGCGATGTAAACGCTGCCGAGCTGAACGCCGGCCTTACGCTGACCGCGCGTGGCGACGTGCATCTCAGCTCGATCAACGGTCCGGTGCAGGCCAGCCTGACCGACGGCAAGCACGACGTTTCCGCCAACCGAATCAGCGGTGATCTGACGCTGAACGGCGATTGCGAGGATCTGACCGTCTCGGAGGTGGGAGGCAAGCTTTCGCAGCAGGGCGAAATTCTGGGCGACGTACACATTGAGAACATTCATCAAAGCGTGCATTTGCACACTGCGAAAACCGATCTGGAGCTGTCCTCGCTACCCGGTGATCTGACGTTGAATCCGGACGATCTGCGCGTCACGGGAGCCAAGGGACCGGTGCACGTGGTCACGCGCTCGAAGGATATTGACCTGAGCCAGATTGAGGGCGACAGCTACGTGGAAGACCGCGACGGACGCATTGCCGTGGAGCCAGCGGGCAACTACGGCGTGGAAGCCAAGAACGGCAAGGGCGACGTGGAAGTGACGTTGGCACCGAATGCCTCGGCCAGCGTGGCGGCGAATACCCGCAACGGTGATGTTGTTTCCGATTTCACCATGCCTAGCCCGAGCGAAGGGGCCACGAAGACTGTGACCTTCCGCATCGGTGGCGGCGCGGCGCGTTTGATGCTGAGCGCGGAGAACGGCGACGTGCGCATCAAGAGGGGCACGGGGAACGTGGCTCCGGCGATTCCGGCCGCGCCCGCAACTCCGGCGGCTCCGGGAGCGCAGCACCTGAAACCCACCAAGGGGGCGACGGCGCAGGCGGTTACGCAGTAGGAAGTTGCGGAGTGCGGAAATTGTAAATTTCCTTGCTCTCGACCAAAAATGCGCTCGAGCCTCTTGCGAAATTAACCTAAAAACAGCAGTTGCATAACAATAGGTCGCCGGTTTCGAGGTGTTTTCGGGGTCGATGGGGGATGATTCTGGCTACGATGTAGTCCAGCAGGGTCTTCCATCGATCTGCCGCCGGAGACTGCTCCGCAACTCGTCTCACATGGCTTATGGCCGCGCGAACATTTGCGATTAGAACCATAAGGATGCTCCTGGCTGCGTGCATCGGCGTCAGATACAGCGTGGTTTGCCCGGCGTGCTGGGTGGCCTTGCCCACCGACCCAACAGCAGCGCCCGACTGGTGATGGCCTCCATCCGGGCTTCGGGCTTGGCGGCGCGGCAGTACCAACTCCACCAGTTGTAGATCAGCGCCACGGCGCGGGCACTGGTCTGGCAGCGTTCGATGTCCTGGGTGGTAAAGCCGCCCCAGCCCCACTGGTCCTTCAACTCGTCGAAGCCATTCTCCGCATCGGCCCGGTCGCGATATAACTGCGCCATGGCCTCCAAGGGGTAGCTACTGTTGCGGCTGAAGCCAGTTTCGGCTCTCGTCAGCGGTCAAGCGCGCCATCGCCTGGCGCAGCGCATCCTCGCTGACGATCTTGCTCATGCCAAGAATCTGCGGACTGACGCCGTCGCCGCGCAGTCCGGTGATATGCGCATAGCGATGGTGACCGGCGAGAATCGATAGGAACCAGGTGCTCAGGATGTCGCGCTTTTGGCAGGCGTTGCCGCTGCTGTAGGTCAGCGGGCAACTCGTCACCCAGGACTCGTAGACCCCGGCGGTAACCAGGAACTCGGCGAAAAGGCCAGTTGGGCGTAGCGCTGGCTTGGCAATCCCAGCGAATATGGATACGGCCCCCCGGCGTCTCGACTGAAAATGACTCCAACTCGGAACGGTAGACGGAAATCTTTGCCTTCGGCGACTCACCCATCGGGTGACACTCCCCATGATTAGAAAAGCCGCTACCAGTCTATCGTTTCAAACGATTTGGACGATTCAACAGCGGTTTTTAGGATCATTGATTTTATTGACTTTGGATTGCTTGAATTCATCCTATGTATTGCGAACTCGACCAGATCAAAAGGCACCCTGCGCGGAAAGTTCAAGCGTGCAGGCTAGGATGACGACTTCCTCTACCGGCTTCTGGAGATGTTTTGAAATGCTATCGCACTGCTGGTTCCAGTCGAATTTGGCGTGAATGGCGAGAGTTGCTATACTAGTAGAGTTGTTGCAGAAGACTGTTCGTGGAGTAGCCCATCCAACTTCGGCATCGCCGGAATTCCACACAGGAGATGCAACCGAAGTTTGCGCTGAGGCCAGATAGCTCAGTGGTAGAGCGCGGCCCTGAAAAGGCCGGCGTCGGCGGTTCAATCCCGTCTCTGGCCAC
>Ga0209415_10003015_pt1 | contig 31396 bp, 31 predicted proteins | sample PeaSoiSIISIP2007_FD_187696 | JGI IMG/M metagenome (GOLD analysis project Ga0209415, IMG submission 187696) | Peat soil microbial communities from Weissenstadt, Germany - SII-SIP-2007 (SPAdes) (version 2) | ecosystem: Environmental > Terrestrial > Soil > Wetlands > Peat | place: Germany... | reverse complement strand
CCTCGATCGACCAAGGCGCTGGGCGCGGCCTAGGATGGCCCCGCGCCTGGGGCCGTTGATCTCGGAAGCCTAGGGTGAATACAGTTAACGAGCCGTTTAGCCCTGTTCCGAAACGACCCAGTTCTTAGGGCGCGGGCGCGGCCGATCTGTGCTACATGAGGGGAGGCGAAACAGGGGGAGCGAGGTCATGGCGGTCGGTCTCAAACGTGACCGTTTTCCAGGCCCTGACGCGCGCGAGGCGATCGCCTCCGCCGCACGCACGGTTCAGCTCGAAGCCGAGGGCCTGAGCGCGCTCGAAGCGGCGCTCCGCTCCGAGCTCGTGGACAGTTTCGCCGAAGCGGTCGCCACCATTCGCTCCTGCCGCGGCCGGGTCATCGTCACCGGCATGGGCAAGAGCGGGCACATCGGGCTGAAAGTTGCCGGCACGCTCTCCTCCACCGGAACGCCCGCCTCTTTCGTGCATCCGAGCGAGGCGAGCCATGGCGATCTCGGCATGATCACCCGCGACGACGTGATCCTCGCCTTCTCCTGGTCGGGCGAGACCGTCGAGCTCGGCAATCTCGTCTCCTATTCGCGCCGTTTCGCCGTGCCCCTCATTGCCGTGACGTCGAACCCGGACTCGACCCTCGCCAACGCGGCGGAGGTGGTGCTGGCGCTGCCCCAGAGCAGGGAAGCCTGCCCGCACGGGCTTGCGCCGACCACGTCCACGGTGATGCAGCTCGCGCTCGGGGATTGCCTCGCCATCGCGCTGCTGGAAAGCAAGGGCTTCACGGCGCGAGACTTCAGCCTTCTGCATCCCGGGGGCCAGTTGGGCGCCCGGCTCAAATTCGTGGGCGACCTGATGCACAAGGGCGATCGCCTGCCCCTTGCCACCGCCGACGCCACCATGGCCGAAGCCCTCGTGGTCATGACCGAGAAGGCGCTCGGCTGCCTCGGCGTGCTCAACGGCGATGGCTTGCTCGCCGGGATCATCACCGACGGCGACCTTAGGCGGCATATGGGCGACGGCCTGCTTGCGCGGCGCACCGGAGACATCATGACGGCTGCGCCCAAGACCGTGACGCCCGACCTTTTGGCCAGTGCCGCGCTCGAGATGATCAACACCTCGAGCATCACCGCTCTTTTCGTCGTGGAAGACGGGCGCCCGGTGGGCATCATTCATATCCACGATCTTTTACGCGCGGGCGTCGCCTAAGCCGGCATTAAGCGGCAATTAGCAGGCGCGTGCTATCGGTGAGCCTTCAGCTCGGGCTGAAGGAGAATCTCTCCATGCGGCTGGCCATGCCGATACCAATGCCTCGATCGGAGCCCTAACCGCGCTCGCGGGGGGTCTTACTGCTATTGTCACTCAGCGCTTGCTCGGCGGGTGCTGTCGCGGGGGCCGCAGTCGGCACCGCAAGCCTCACCGCCAAAACCACGGTGAAGGCCGGTGTCCCCGCGATACGCGTGACCGGCCGCGCGGTGGGAGCTACGGCGCGCACCGTCTCGGGCCGCGGGGGTGCTCGGTAGAAGCGAGGCGTTCGGCTTTTTGCAGCCAATGCGCATCTCTCCAGCACGAAGCAGAAGGGTGGCGACGTTCGGTGACGACGCAATCGGTTGACGTTCTCGTCATCGGCGGCGGTATTCACGGCGCCGCCGTCGCTCGCGACTCTGCCGGCCGCGGCCTCAAGGTCATGCTCGCCGAGAGAGGCGACTACGCCTGCGCCACGTCCTCGGCATCGTCCAAGCTCATTCACGGCGGTTTGCGCTATCTCGAGCAGTTTGAGCTTTCGCTGGTACGGGAGTCGCTCGTCGAGCGCGCCGGGCTGCTCAAGACCGCGCCGCATCTGGTCGAGCCGATCCGCTTCCTCCTGCCGATCTATCGCTGGCAGCAGCGCCCGGCGTTCATGCTGCATGCGGGGCTCGGCCTTTACGACCTCCTTTCCATCGGTGACGGCCTGCCGGCAAGCGGAAGTCTAAGCCCGCAAGAGGTCGCGAAGCTGCCCCGGCTCCGCGGCGAAGGCCTGACCTCCGTGCTCCATTATCATGACTGCCAAACCGACGATTCGCGGCTCGTTCTCGCGGTGCTGCTCGATGCGCGCGCCCGCGGCGCCGATATCAAGAACCGGCGCGGCGTGACGGCGATCGAGCCGCTTGAAGATGGCTACGCCATCGAGCTCGATGAGCGCGGGGCGCGAGCCCGCGTCGATGCCCACTTCGTCGTCAATGCGAGCGGACCCTTTGTCGCCGGCGTCGACGCCATGAGCAGCGTCGCGCCGCCCGCGCGCCCCTTGAGGCTCCTCCGCGGCAGCCATATCGTGCTCAAAATGCCCACGCCTCCGGAAGCAAACGCCTATACACTGCAGGATGCTGAGGACCGGGTCGTGTTCGTGCTGCCCTGGCTCGATCGGCGCTTCCTCGTCGTCGGCACCACCGAGGTGCCACAACAAGGCGACCCGGCGGCGGCGGTCTGCTCGGCGCAAGAGCAGACCTATCTGCTCAAGGCCTACAATCGCTACTTCGCGCCTGCCGGCGGTCCGGCGACCGCTGCCGATATCGTCTGGACCTGGTCCGGCGTCCGCGCGCTGCAAGACGATGGCGGGAAGCGCCCGAGCCGCGTGACGCGGCGCCCTGCGCTTGCCACGGCCACCAACGGCGCGGGCGGCTTCGTGACCCTCTATGGCGGCAAGCTTACCACCCACCGGGTCTTTGCCGAGGACGTGCTCGACGCGCTCCGGGCGCTCGGCGCGGGCGCCGGAGGTCCTTGGACCAAGGACGTTCCGCTGCATGGCGGGAGCCTGTCGCGCGATGCGCTTCTCGCTCTCGCCTCGCAACGCCCGTCAGGCATTCCCCGCGAGGTCCGCCATCGTTGGGCCTTCACCTATGGCGATCAAATCCAGGCTCTCTACGACCGGATCGCGCGCGACCCCGGGCTTGCGTCAGAGATCGCGCCGGGCGTCCCCCTCGCGGAACTCACTCACGCGGCGGAGGTCGAGGACGCCATGACAGGAGAAGATTTTCTCCTCCGGCGCACCAAGCTGCACCTGACCCTCAACCAGCGAGGCCGAGACGCTGTCGCGGCCTGGTTCGAGCCAGATACCCGGTCGCGCTCAAACACATAGTTGCCTTATGCTGAAACGCAACCCAGAACGGACCGACATGTCCATGTACACCGTTCACAAAGGCAGGCGATACCGCGCGGCGATCTCGCTGAGATGGTGGGAGCAGGTCGCCACCAATAAGGTGATCGCTCAGCAGCTGCGTGAGTTGGTTTTGCCGAGGTGAGCGTCGCGGGAGACGGCTACAGCCGTCAAGCCGAGGCGCTCTGGCCAGGTCCCGATACGACGGCAGAAGTGCCGTCCCAGGTCAGCTCGATTCAAGAATCGAGGTTTGAGCGCCCCGCCTCCGACTAAGCGGCTTCCGCGGCGCCGGCCGGGGCGACCTTGAGCAAGGTCCCATCTGCGCCGAGGACGCGCACGCGCGTGCCCTTCGGCAGCTCTGGCCCTTTCACCCGCCAAATGCTGTCGCCGATTTTGACGCTGCCGCGGCCATTCACGATCGGGTCGACGAGATCAAAGCACTGGCCGATTTGCTGGACGGCGCGATCATTGAGCAGCGGCCGCTCGCTTTGCAGCGGGTGCTTCCGCAAATATTTCAGCGCGATCAACACCGCTGCGAGCGCAAGTAGGCAGAACCAAACCAGCTGCCATTGCCAGCCGATGTCGAAGGTAAAGGCGAGCAGGCCGGTGACGGCGGCAGCGAGGCCGAACCACATGAAGAAGATACCGGGCGCCGCCACCTCGAGCACGAAGAGGACCGCGGCGAGGATCATCCAGTTCCAGGGCCCGAGCGCAAACAATGCAGTCATGGCGTCAAATCCTTCGGAAGGCCTAGACCGTTGGGACCGCGCCACCGACGCGAGGGACCGCGCCAGCTGGCTTCGCCGGAGCAGACGGCGAGGCGGAATTGCCGCCCCTGTCGCCGAACGCTTCGCGCGCGATCTCGGCAACGCCCGCGATCGCGCCGATCACCGAGGTGGCCTCGATCGGCAGGATCAGCACCTTTTGATTTTTGGCCTCTGCCAGCGCCTTCAGCGCGCCGACATAATTGTTGGCGACAAAATAGTTGATCGCCTGCACGCTGCCCTTGGCTATGGCATCGCTGACCACTTGCGTTGCTTTGGCCTCGGCTTCCGCTGAGCGCTCGCGCGCCTCGGCGTCGCGATAGGCGGCCTCGCGGCGGCCTTCGGCGGCGAGGATCTGCGCCTGCTTGGCGCCTTCGGCCTTGAGGATCTGTGACTGCCGCTCTCCCTCGGCGACGAGGATCGTAGCGCGCTTGTCGCGCTCGGCCTTCATCTGCCGCGCCATGGAATCGACGAGATCGCGCGGCGGCTCGATGTCCTTGATCTCGATGCGGGTGACCTTGACGCCCCAATTGCTGGTGGCGTCGTCGACCACCTTCAACAGGCGATGGTTGATCTCGTCGCGCTGGGAGAGGAGCTCGTCCAGAACCATCGAGCCCATCACCGTGCGGATATTAGTCATGGTGAGGTTGAGGATGGCGGACTCAAGATGGGTGACCTCGTAGCTCGCTTGCGCGGCGTCGAGCACCTGGAAAAAGGCGATTCCGTCCACCTTCACCATGGCGTTATCCTTGGTGATCACCTCCTGGCTCGGCACCTCAACCACCTGCTCCATGACATTGAGCTTGCGCCCGATGCGATCGATGAACGGGATAATGATGCTAAGCCCAGGCCGCAGGGTGCGGGTATAGCGGCCGAAGCGCTCGACCGTGTAGTTCCACCCTTGCGGCACGACTTTAACGCCCGCGGCGACGACGGCGATGAACAGAACAAGCAGAACCAGGACGAAGACATTGAAGCCGAGCATTGGCCCCCTCCCAGGTGTCGGACGAGCTAAGCGTCGTCAGCTATAGGGCACTCGCCTTCCTTCGGCAGCCAATAGATGGGAGCGAGGCGAGCGGTTTGTAAGGGTTGCGCTGCCGCCCACACTCGGGGGCGAAGGACAAGGAAGGGCAAGACGAGAGTCGCCCGCTAATGCGGGAGGAGCTTGGCGATTTCATTGGCGGCTGCCCGCGCGGCAGCATCGGCGGCAGCGCCCCATTTCCGGTCGAGAGCGCCCTTGCGCACGAGCTTGGTCTGCGACACGCCACCGAGCGTGTTGCCATCCGGAGCGAAAACGGTCCAATCGATGCGGACGCTCTGCCTCCCGCCATTGGCCGCCGTCACCCGGACGATGCCTTCCACCGAATAGACGTTCGTCGCTTGCGCTCTTCCAGGTTTCACCCCGACCGCGGAGAGGCGCTTGGCGAGAGCGGCAGTCAGCGCCTGCTCGCCGTCGCCTGGAGCGCCGGCAACGGCGACATAGGCAAGCGGCGCCTCGTCTGACTTGGTTGCGTCCTTCTCGACGCCAAAGGCAACAGGCATTGGCCCCAGGAGCAGCAAACTGCAGCAAAAAGCGAAGAGAGTGCCGCGTATCATCTGTGGACTCGCCAGAACCCCAACAGCTCTTCAACTAGCCCTAGCAGGACCGTTTGGCGCGCCGAAGCTCGGCGAGCTTGCGATCGATGGCACCCGCGGCCATTCTCCCGTCGCGATGGCGACGTTGCTACCATAGGTGCCCCGCACGAGGCTCAAGACCACAAGCGCCGGTGCCACCGATTGGACGCCGGCGAGCAGCCTTTGGTCGTTCTCGGCCTTCTCCCGTTCAAGGGCTGCGATCTGCCGGTCGATGCGCGAGCAGTTGGGCCTGATCGCCTCAATGTCGCGCATGGCCATGGGCGTGGCGCAAGCCGTCAACACCAAACCCAACACTGGCAGCAGCGGTTTGTGCGCTTTCATGATCGCCGCCCCCTGCGATCGTCATCCCGGAATTCAGACCCAGCCCTTCAACTCGCGCTCGATCAAGTGCACGAGCACGCAGATGCCGCCCGTGCTATCGTTGAGGCAGGGAATGAAGCTGAACTGCTCGCCGCCATGCTCGAGAAAGATCTCCTTGTTCTCCCCCCCGATCTCCTCGAGCGTCTCGAGGCAATCGGCTGCAAAGCCAGGCGTGACGATCGCCAAGCGTTTCACGCCGTCGCGCGCCAGCGCCTCGACGGTCTTGTCGGTGTAGGGCTGCAGCCATTCCGCACGGCCGAAGCGAGACTGAAAGGTGAGCTTGAGCTTGACGCCAGGAGGTCCCAGCGCTTCGCGTAAGCGCTCCGTGGTCAGCATGCATTGCCCCATATAGGGGTCGCCCTTGTCGACATAGCTCTTGGGCAGCCCGTGATAGGAGGCGAGAATCACCTCTGGCTCCCAGGCTAGCCTCGCAAGATGCGCCCTGATGGACTCCACGAGTGCCCCGATATAGACGGGGTCCGCGGGATAGGCGGGCACGGTCCGAACCGCCGGCTGGCAACGCATCAGCTTCAGCGAATCGAAGGCCTTGTCGTTCACGCTCGCGGTGGTGGACGCCGAATATTGCGGATAGAGCGGAAAGATCAGCAAACGGTCGCAGCCTTGCGCTTGCAGCGCCTCAATGCGCGAGGTGATGCAGGGGCTCCCGTAACGCATCGCCCAATCGACGACCAGCTCCGAACGAGCCGCGAGCGCCGCTGCAACCTTCTCGCTTTGGGCGCGGGTGATCGTGCGCAAGGGCGATTCGTTCAAGTCCTCATTCCAGACCGCCCGGTATTTCGCACCGCTTCTCGATGGTCTGATCGTGAGGACGATAAAATTGAGGATCGCCCACCACAGAGCCCGGTTCGTCTCGATGACGCGGGGATCGGAGAGGAACTCCTTGAGGTAGCGCCGCACCGACCAGTAGTCCGTGGCGTCCGGCGTGCCGAGATTGACGAGGAGCACGCCGATCTTGCTGGCGGGGTCTCCGACGACGCCAACCGGCGCAACCCCCGGCGCAAAGCCCTTGGCGGGCGCTCTCTCGTTCATCCACGGCACTCCACCAAGCCTAGTGGCGCTTAGATAGAGCATCGCGGAAAAAGCGGCTAGAGCGTGATCCGGAAAAGTGAGTACCAGCGTTTGCGAAAAGAGCGTCTCAAACAAGAAGGCAAGGCACCCCGCGATCAATTTGCTGCGATTTACGCTCTATCCTCGGGGGCTATACATCGAAACCCAAAAAAAAACGATGCTTAATGGGTCGCCTGGCTGCGCCCCTGATTCTCCTCGCGCACATGCATCAGGGCCATAATTAGGAGGTAGGCTAGAAAGTTGCGTCCTTGATCTTGAGCGATCACAATTAATGTCTCAAGCATCCGCTCTAGATCGTCGGGACTTGGATCGCGCACAAACTGCCCGGTGGGGACTATCATGTCCTCATCAATCATTGAGGGGCCGCTCGTCTCGGAAGTGTCTTGAGGCCAAACTGTATACTGTCACGAAACAATGGCAGGAGGGATTGACAATTGGGGTAGAGTACTTGACCTCGCTCCATAAGGGCGGGTCAGCCAGTGCACAATCTTCGGCTGTATGACGGAGCAGGGGATGGCGCCATTCGTTCGACCTGACTCGAGTGCGATGCCGATCAACACCGTCCCCGGTGAGCATCGCATTAGGGCGCTTGTCTTGTCGGGATTGCGAGAAATGCTGCGGGGCTACAGTGCCGAGTTCCTTCCTGTCTTGCAGGAAGTTGAGCTCCCCGTGGAGGTCGTTGGGGACGAATTCGCTTGGATCTCGCTCGAGAAATTCGCAAAGCTCCTTACCGCTGCTGCGCGTGTCACGGGTGACCCCTATTTTGGCCTGAAGCATGGGGCCAGCGGACGTTTCACCAGCAATCCGCTCGGCTACCTCATGGCCAATGCCCCCGATCTCAAGACTGCGCTTCGATCCTTTGCTTACTTTCAACCCGTGCTGAGCAGCAACAGCCTCGAATTCGTCGAGAGCGCCGGCGGCGGCCGCCTCGAATGGTCCTATCCGGTGACCGTGCCAAACATCGTCCAGCTCACCGATTTCGTGCTGATGCGCTTTGTCGCGCGGATCCAATCGGCGGCGGGAAGCGCCTGGCGTCCCGTCTCGGTGGGCGTGACGCATCGGCAGCCTCCCGATCTCGCCGAATATGAGCGGCGCCTGGGACCGCGCATCGCCTTTAATCAACCCGTGAACAGCATCGGGATTGCAGGCCCGACCCTCTCGCTACCGATGCCCCATGCCGATCCTCAGCTCTTCAAGCTCGTCGCCCGATTCTGCGAAGAGCAGCTCGAACGGCAGAAAGCCGCCGACCATCCGCTCAATCGTATCCGCGAGGCGATGATCCGCTGCCTGCAGCACGGCAGCTTCGGGCCCAAATGCGTTGCCAACGAGCTCGGGCTCACGCCGAACGGCTTGCATCGCCGTCTCAAGGCGGAAGGCACAAACTTCCAGCGCCTGCTCGACGACACGAGGCGCTGCCTAACCCACCGCTATCTGTTAGAGACATCGCTCAAGCTCACCGACATCGCCGCGAGGGTCGGCTATTCCGAGCTTAGTGCCTTCAGCCGCGCGGCGCGACGCTGGTTCGGCACGAGCCCCCGCTCCTTCCGCCGCCGGCCGCCTAATCTTGACGCTGCGGCCTGAGCAGCGTCTCGGCGTCTTCGAGAATTTGCGCGTGATCGAAGGCGAGCGCGAGACTCCGCCAATCCGCGATCCATTCGGCGCTCGCCGCGTCGGACCCCGACTGCGGGCTTAGCGCGCGCGGCAGCATGGCGGCATAAGCGACGCTGACCGTATGACCGCGCGGGTCGCGGCTGGGATCTGAATAGACCCCGACCAGGCGAAGCTCGCCGACCTCGATGCCCGTTTCCTCGCGCACCTCGCGCCGGCAAGCGGCCTCCGTCGTTTCGCCGATCTCGACGAAGCCGCCTGGAAGCGCGTAGCCGCCGGCATAGGGATCGTGCCCGCGGCGGATAAGCAACACGCGCCCCTCAGGATCGTAGATCGCGCAATCGGTCGTGAGCGCTGGCGTCTTCGGCATTGCCATGGGCAGGCTCGCTTCCATCGCGGGATCTGAGAAGGCCACGCTTACGATAGCAGCTTTTGGCGGGAGCAGGCCGGTCTAGCCACCGTTCTCCACCTCCGAAAGCCGGCGCGACTCCTTGAGTGCAATGCCGAGCAGATAAGCGAGGAAGCGAACCCCGGGCCCGGGCCTTCCGCACCAAGGGGGCAAGCTCCCCGGCAATGCGGCAAGCCGTTTCACGCTGCTTCCCTAGCCCGGGAGGGGTCCCACTCGCTTGGTTCAGAACATGGTACGCTGCCCCGCACTCCTGGTCGTCCGGGCTTACCGGACTACCGCGCCTCGCGCGTCGTGCTGCTGCGGATCGATATGTTCCGTGTACAGCGTTTTATGCCGAGCTCTCGCCTTGCCAATCGATTTCTCGGCAACCGGTAACCCATTTTCAAGCTTAACCGGCAAGCGAGGTCACGCTGCCGCGGTCGTCAGCTCTTCGGCTGCGGAACGATGCGCAAATACGGCTTCTGGGCCTTCCACCCGTCCGGGTATTTCTTGCGGGCCTCCTCATCGGACACGGAGGGGACGATAATGACGTCCTCGCCGCTCTTCCAGTTCACCGGCGTGGCCACCTGATGCTTGGCGGTAAGCTGCAACGAGTCGATCCCCCGCAGGATCTCATCGAAATTGCGGCCCGTGCTTGCGGGATAGTTGATCGAGAGCTTGATCTTCTTGTCCGGGCCGACGATGAACACCGAACGCACCGTAAGCGTGTCGCTGGCATTGGGATGGATCATGCCGTACAGGTAGGCGATCTTGCGGTCGGCGTCCGCGATCATCGGGAAGTTCGGCGCCATGCCTTGCGTCTCCTCGATGTCCTTCGACCATTGCCGATGCGCATCGAGTGGATCGACGCTGAGGCCTATGACCTTGACGCCGCGCTTGTCGAATTCCGGCTTGAGCCTCGCAGTATAGCCGAGCTCGGTGGTGCAGACCGGGGTGAAGTCCTTGGGGTGGGAGAACAACACGCCCCAGGAATTGCCAAGCCATTCGTGAAACTGGATATAGCCTTCGGTGGTGTCGGCCTCGAAATCCGGGGCGATATCGCCGAGTTGGAGTGCCATCGTACCCTCCATCGCTTAGGTTGAGGCGGAGGACCCCACGCCCTCGTTGGACCTCATCTATTCTGCCGACAATTAGGCTGCTCTCGTCGCTCGCCGCAATCCTGCGCGACAAATAGAAATAGGTTTCTTGCCTTCTCCGCAAGAGGAGCATGGCCGTCCCAACTTGGCGCCACTCACGCGATTGCTCAAACGAAGGGCCCGCGAAACCAAATTCGCGGGCGCTGCCCCTAGTTTGAGCCGCCAGTGCGCCCCAGGGCTCAGGCGACGGCGCGCCGCTCATGTCGGCCTTCGCGCACCTCCTCGATGATCTTGGCACAGAAGGCTGGGAGATCGCCTGGGTTGCGGCTCGTGATCAGTCCCTGATCGACGACGACGTCCTGATTGACCCAGTTTGCCCCGGCATTCTTCACGTCGGTCGCCATGGAGTGATAGGAGGTCATCTTGCGGCCCTTGGCGAGACCCGCCTCGACAAGCACCCAGGGCGCATGGCAGACGGCGGCGAGCGGCTTCTTGGTCGCGTAGAAATCGCGCACGAAGGCAACGGCACGTTTGTCGGCCCGGAGCAGGTCGGGATTGATCTGACCGCCTGGGATGACAAGGGCGTCGTAGTCGTCGACGCTCACCTCGTCGAGGGTCCTGTCGACCTCGATCGAATCGCCCCAGTCATCGTGCTGCCATCCCCAAATCTTGCCTCCTTTGAGGGAGACGATGTCCACCTCGGCGCCGGCGTCTTCGAGCGTCTGCTTCGGCACCATCAGCTCCGATTGCTCGAAGCCGTCGGTGGCGAGGATCGCGATCTTCTTGCCTGTGATGTCACTCATGAGAACAACCTCCTGGTTAGGTCGTCTTGAGTAACGCTCGGATGCGGGGATTGTTTCGCCGCAGGCGAACCCGCCCGCGGCCGCGCACGCGCCGACCTACAACGATGCAATAACCCTCTTTAGCCTGTCCGCAACAGCCGCCGCGATCGCCTTCAGTTGCCGGTTGTCGATCGCCAACATCGACGCCACCGGGTCGACCGCGGCGATTTCCACCCTGCCGTCGCCGATTTCCTGCACCACGACATTGCAAGGCAGCATCGTACCGACCTTGTCCTCGAGCTGCAGCGCCTGATGGGCGAGCGTCGGGTTGCAGGCGCCGAGGATCTTGTAGGCTCGGAAATCAACCCCGAGCTTCTTGCGCAGCGTCTTCTTGACGTCGATTTCGGTGATGATGCCGAAGCCCTCCACTTTGAGCGCGTCGGTCGTGCGCCGAACCGCATCGTCGAAGCCGAGGGGTAAAGTGGCGCTGAAATAATAGGTCACAGCTTCGCCAATGGGATCGATATCCGCGCGGGGCCTTGGCACATAATCCCCGTCGAGCCTCGGATCAGCTGATCTGCGACCTGTTTCTGAGCGTCGCTCGGCGCCGCATAGAGGGGTTTTAGGGCCTTCACTGTCGCACGAAAGGCGTCGAGCCGCGCCGTCAGAAATTGCTCATGGGCATCGAGGCGGTCGGGGAGGCTCGGTTCAGTTTCCCCTCTGGCTCATCATCGAGACGCAGCGGGACGATAGTGCCTGGGCGTTGCCCCGAACCGCGTTCGCATAGTCATTCCAAAGTGATTCTTGCTCGGGGGTGATTTCGATCTCCGCTTTCAGGAAGGCAAGATGGCCTTCGATATGACCGGTCATCATCGTGCATATGGATGCATCGCTTTGCTTCTGGCCCATGCCCTGCATCATGCCCTGGCGACCCATCATCGAGCCTCGATCATTCCTTGACCCATCGTGGAGCCGCTTTCCGGCTAGTTCTCTTGCTGCGCATTCGCGCCACTCGTCACCGCCACCGCTGCCAACACGGCAAAGATCACCGTCAGAACCTTGGTTGCGTTCATTGCCTCACTCCCACTGAATATGCGTTCTATCCTCCGAGCCCTGCAGCCGTGTCGTTGAGCCAAATCAATCCTCAAACTCGGCAACTCGGTCGTCTTGCCACGGAAGCGGCGTGCATCAGAACGGCCGCGCCGGTCCCAACGAGGCGGCGAACAGAATCACCCCGAACAGCAGGATCAGCGCCGAGCCGCCAATGGCGCAGACGTTCCAGACGGCGTTGGCCCAGGCGCCGCCCGTGCCGCCAAGCTTCAGCGCAAGCTCGCGCGAGCCAAGCGCTAGCGTCGCGAGCACTGCGACGGTGATAGCGGTGCCGAAGGCCATGGCGAAGGTCGCGGCAACGCCTGCCCAGAACAGGCCTTGAGTCAGCGCGAAGACAAGCACGAGGACGGCGCCCGAGCAGGGCCTCACCCCGACCGAGAACACCACCGCCATGATCTTGCGCCATGAGAGCGGCCCGGATACGGCTCGCGGGTCGACGATATGGTGGCAGACCTCTCCCTCGGCATGGTCGTGAGCATTGCCGTGATCATGATCATGGTGATGGTGATGATCGTGGTCATGGTCATGATGATGATCGTGACCGTGACCGTGCTCAGCGAGAGGCGCCGGGGCCGCCGAGCCAACCGCTCCTCTGTGCCAACGGCGCCAGATGCGGACAAGCTGAGTCGTCAGCAGCCAAAGGCCCACAAGCGCGATCAGGGCGTAGCTTACGCTTTCGAGCTGGAGCGACCACGACTTGATGGCCATTCCGCTCGCGTTGAGCGCGATGGCGAGCACGCCGACGAGAGCAACAGCCGTCACTGCCTGCATCGCCGCGGCGATGAAAGAGATGAGCACCCCGCGCCGCACCGTTTCCTCATTGGCTACAACATAAGAGGAGATGATCGTCTTGCCGTGGCCTGGACCCACGGCGTGGATCACACCATAGAGGAAGCTCAGCGCCGCCAGGCCCACGGCCGCGGCGAATGCATTCTCGGTCTTGAGACGCATGACGCCCGTGGCGAGCTCGCCTTGCATGGTCTGCTGCGTGTCTACCACCCAGCTAACGATGGCGCCGAGGGCCCCCGGGGCGTGCAATGGCGCTGCTTGTGGTGGCCCGAAAGCCGACGGCGCGCTCGGGGGCGCGAATGTCGAGGGGGGCGCTGCCGGGGCGCTCTGTCTCGAGCCAGTTTGAGCCGCGAACGGACTGAGCGGCTTCGCCTCGGCGTGCGCGGCGGCCGTCACCACTAGCAGGGCCACGGCGAGGAGCAGGAAGGCCGCGGCTGTACGACCTAGGAAGGAGCGCTGCCGCATTTCACCACCACCGTCTGGGCAAACTGGGAGCCGAAATTGCTGTTGGGGCCAAGCTGACTGAAAAAGGCTTCGCTCAGAGCCTTGGCGTCCTCCTCCGACTCGGCGTCTGGTTTCTTGATCTCCGCGGTGCAGCCTTTGGTGCCGGTCCCCGACAATTTGACCGGCGCCTCGATGGCAAAACCAAAGGCGACGAAGAAGGATGGGTCATAGACGTCGACCTGCACGGGCTGGCCGTGGGTATCGAGCGGCGTCTCGAGCGGCAAGGTGAAATGGAGGGTAAGCAGGCCCTTCTCGTAGTCGAGCCAATAGTCCTCCGGAGGCTTTAGCGGCAGGTTGTCCGCGTCACCGATGTGCACGAAGGTGAAATAGTCGAAATCCTTGAGCGAGTTGACGTTGACCTCGGCGAGCGGCTTGAGCTCCTCCTTGGAGAAGACGCCGTCGCCATTGGTATCGAGCCCCTGCACCGCCATGGCGGAGTAAAACTCGTCGAAGGTCCAGGCTTGTCGAATGCCGATAATTTGCTGTTTTGCGTCGAGGACTATTTCCGAGCGCACCGTGGCCCAGACATGGGGATGTGCGTGGCTCGAGCGGGCAAAACTACAACAGGCCGCGACCGCAAGCGCTGCCATCAGTACCCGCTGGCACTTGGCTAAGCCCTGCGGCGACAAAGCCTAAGCTCCTTTGCAATTGAACTCTTGCTAGGCGCCAATTATGGAGGTTTGGAGGCTGTCGACCGAGCGACGACGGGTCATCCTGTCGCGGGGCGACTGAGGTGCTTGGACGCTATCCGTAAGCTTGCCAGGTGACGACGACCCGTGTGCCGACCCCGACTCGGTCATAGAGGTCGATGACATCGGCGTTGTACATGCGGATGCAGCCATGTGAGACCTCTTGTCCGACGGTCCAGGGCGCATCGGTGCCGTGGATGCGATAGGTGGTGTTCCCGAGATACATGGCGCGCACGCCTAACGGATTGAGAGGATGGCCGCCAGGGACATAGGCGGGCAGCGTCGGGTTCTCACGCCGCATGTCCGGCGTGGGCGTCCAGATGGGATTAACCCGCTTCTCGCTAATGAAGGTGACGCCCGACCAGCGCGCCTCCCCCATCGGCGCGCCGATCGGATAGCTGATCGCCCTTTGATCAGGGAGGACGTAGTAGAGCTTCCGGTCGGCAAAGCTCACCACGATGGTCCCGGGGTCGGCCTTGGGCGTGAAGACCACGAGCCGCTTGCCGCTTGAGGCCGCATTGGGTGTGCTTTTGAAGAAATCGAAGAAGCTTGCCGATGCTGGGCCTGGCAGTACGGCACTGAGCATGGCCGCTGCCGCGATAGAGGCCGCGGCGCGGGTGAAGCTGACGATACGCATCGCAATCCCCCATCGCTTTGTCCTCTACTTGTCGCCGATTCGTGGTTACCGGAATGCAAATGCGAGGGTGGCTGGCCGGGGGGCAGATTGCAGCAGTCGTTCAGCTTGCACTGCGGCGGGCGAGCTCGGCGCGCGCGGCTTCGGCCAAGAAGCGCGAACGGTTATCGGCGACCTCATTCGCCCGAGGTTTTCTGGATACTTTTCAACGTTCCGATCGGTAGATCTTTTACCGGGTGCGGGATCGTGAACCTTTCCCGACTTGTCTCGTGCTTGAAATGCACGTGGCTACCGGTCTGATCCACGCGATACCAGCCATCCCGCTCGAGAGCACGGATTACGTCTTTCGAAGTACGCTTCATGAGTAAATCCCATCATTGTCTGATAGCCGCTGCCCATGAGACGTGCTCCTTTCCCAATCATTTTTACACACTCTATACACATCGCCTATGCAATCGGTCCCAACCCCTTAGTCACCTTGACTCTCGTTCCGACTCTCATTAGAACAAAATAGGAACGAAATTCGGAGTTTGGTGCCGTGCGTAACAACGTTCCAGGTGGTGAAAACGTCGGTGAGTTTCCGCCTTCTGGCGTTGAGAGAGCAGGCGGGGCAAGGGGCGAAGGTCTGATCGAGCGCTTGCGCAGGCGTATCCGAGCGCTCGAGCAGGTTCCCGTGTCTCTGGCCTTTCCCCCCGCACCGGGCGCGGGCCTTCCCCGCCCCGCCTGCTCCCTTCTTCTCTCTCCCTGCATCGTGTCTTCTTACCCCTCCCCCCTTCCGGGGAAGGAAGCACCTCCCCTGAGCAAGCTTGCGGCGGGCGGGCTGCACGAGATCAGGGCTGCCGCTTACCGCGATCAGCCTGCAGCACTCGCCTTTGCCCTGGCCTTTCTCGGCGAGCGTTTGGCCCGGCGAGACAGTGCCTCGCCCGTACTGTGGTGCCTGATGGAGAGAGCCGCGCGCGAATGGGGCGCCCCTTACGGTCCGGGCCTGCTCGCCTTCGGTCTCGACCCAGCCCTTTTTCTCATCGTCGAGACGCGCAATACGCTGGACGCGGCCTGGGCCCTGGAAGAAGGACTGAAGAGCGGGGCCTTCGTCGCCGCCCTGGGACAGGTCGAGGTCGAGGTGCCGCTCGTCGCCAGGCGTCTTGGGCTTGCCGCCCAAACGAGCCGCACCCCCTGTCTTCTCCTCTCCGGGCATCAGGGAGGCGGTCTGCCCGGGACGCTTACCCGCTGGCGCATCGGGGCGGCGGGAAGCAGCCTCGCCTCCTTCGATGCTTCCGCTCCCGGCGCGCCCTGCTGGCATCTCACGCTTGAGCGCTGCCGGGGGACAGCACCGGAGCGAAGCTGGACTGTGGAGTTTAGTCATGGCGCGTATGGTTTCCGTCTGGCTGCCGCATTTGCCGATCGAGCGGCTCAAGCGGGAAAGCCGAGGCGAGCCCTTTCTGGTTGATCGGCCCTTCGCGCTCGTCGGAAGCGAAGAGCGCGGGCTCGTGCTCACGGCCCTCAATGCGGCAGCCATGCGCGCGAGTCTCTCTGCCGGCCTGGGGCTGGCCGACGCCCGCGCCATCTGTCCGCATCTCGCCACCGCGCCGGCAGAGCTTGAGAAAGATGCGGAAAGCCTAATCGCGCTCGCCCGCTGGTCGAGCCGTTACAGCCCTTCCCTCAATGTCGACGGCAGGGATGGGTTGTGGCTCGCCGTGACCGGCATTCCCCATCTCTTCGGGGGCGCCCGCGCCCTCCTCGCCGACATGGCGATGCGGTTTGGCCGCCTCGGCTTCAGCGCACGGCTCGCCCTTGCCGAGACGTTGGGAGGGGCTCACGCCCTTGCGCGCTTCGGGCGTTCATCCCCAACCATCGTTCCTGCCGGGAAGCTCGGAGAGGCTCTCGCGCTCCTGCCCGTAGAGGCCTTGCGCCTCGCAGACGCGACCACAAGCCTGCTGAGGCGGCTCGGTTTGAAGCGCATCGGCCAGCTCTACGATCTGCCGCGCGCAAGCCTTGAGCGGCGGTTCCACTCGCGGGAAGCGGCCGAAGCCGTTCTCCATCGTCTCGATCAGGCGCTGGGGCGGCGCGAGGAGCCACGCGGGCCGCTCTTTCCCGCACCTGAATACGCAACGAAGCTGACCTTTCCCGAGCCCCTGATCACCCATGAAGGGGTCGTCGCGGGCCTTGATCATCTCTTGAGCAAGCTTTGCCACGCACTCGCTGAGGCGCGCGTCGGCGCGCGAACGGTCATGCTCGCGATCTATCGCACCGACGGGTCTTGGGCGGAGGTCCAAGCGGGTTTCAGCGCGCCAGCCCGCGAGGCTTCCCACCTGTTGCGGATCTTGCAGGATAGGATCGACCATCTCGACCTCGGTTTCGGCGTCGACCTGATGATCCTCGCCGCACTCTCCACCGAGCCGCTTCTTCCCGCCCAGACTGCCTTTGCCCAGCCTGAAGATCGCGCGCCCCAAGAGCCCCTGATCGACCGCCTAGCGAACCGGTTGAGCGGAAGCGCTGTGCGCCGGCTCTTTCCCCGGCAAAGCCATCTCCCAGAGCGGGCGCAAAAGACGAGATCCGCCTTTGCCGGCTCTCCCCTCTGGCCCGAGCAGGGTATGCGCAAGCCTCCTCGGCCTCTTCTTCTGCTTGCTGACCCTGAGCCTCTCGACGTGCTCGCCGAAATCCCCGAAGGGCCGCCCGCGCGCTTCACCTGGCGGTGCGTGACCCGCCGCGTGGTCAAGGCGGAGGGGCCAGAGCGCATCGCGCCCGAATGGTGGCGCGAGCTCGCGCCATCCTCCAAGCCCCCGTTGTCATCGCCCGGCTTGACCGGGCGATCCAGTATCCCTGGACGTCTCATTGAGACGAAGTCACAGCAAAGCAACGAAGGCCGTTGGTTACTGGATGCCCGCCTTCGCGGGCATGACAACGAAAAGGCAATTCCTGCACGCCCGCGCGACTACTACCGCATCGAGGACGAGGACGGGCGCCGCTACTGGGTGTTCCGCGAAGGCCTTTATCAGGAGAGTGCCCACGGCACTCCCGCCTGGTATCTGCACGGCGTGTTCGGGTGATGGCCTTAGCCATGCGCTATGCCGAGCTCGACATCACCACCAACTTCTCTTTCCTGCGCGGCGGCTCGCATCCAGAGGAGCTGGTGGCGACGGCCAAGGCACTTGGGCTCGAAGCCCTCGCCGTCACCGATCGCAACACGCTCGCGGGCGTCGTCCGCGCCCATCTGGCCGCCAAGGAGGTGGGCGGCATCAAATTCATCGTCGGCGCGCGGCTCGACCTGCAAGACGCTCCGAGCCTGCTCGCCTATCCGCAAGACCGCGCCGCTTATGGGAGGCTCTGCCGGTTGCTCACCTTGGGCCAGCGCCGCGCCGAGAAAGGCCAATGCACGCTTTATCTTGAGGATGTGGCGCCCCACGCCGAGGGGCTCATCTTCATCGCTCTGCCACCGGATGATTGGAAGCTAACCACATCTCCGCTGTCATCGCCCGTCTTGACCGGGCGATCCGGTAACCACGGCCCTCTCATGAAGGCACAGCCACAACAAGACAATAAAGACCAGCGGTTACTGGATGCCCGCTTTCGCGGGCATGACAACCGTGCAGAGATCATCGCCTTCCCCCCTCACCCCGTCCCACGCGGGGAGAGGGGACGTTGTGGCGCTACCGCAGACTCCAACCCCTCTCCCCTCGTGGGAGAGGGTGGTGACCCCGACCTTGAGTCGGGGGTGCCGGGTGAGGGGGTCCAAGCAAACAGCTTTGAATCCGAGCTGCGGCGCATCAAGCAAGCGCTGCACGCGCCGGCGCGAACGCACCTCTATCTCGCCGCGCGGCATGCCTATCGCGGCGACGATCGCGCCCGCATCGAGGCCGTTGCCCAATTAGCAGAGCGCGTAAGGCTTCCCCTCGTCGCCACCAATGCCGTGCTCTACCACGCTTCCCACCGCCGGCCCTTGCAGGACGTGCTCACCTGCATCCGCGAGAAGTGCACGATCCATGATTCAGGCTTCCACCTCGAGGCCAATGCGGAGCGGCATCTCAAAGCTCCCCCTGAGATGGCGCGGCTGTTTGCCGGCCACGAAGACGCGGCTACCCGCACCATCGAGATCGCGGATGCGTGCCGCTTTTCCCTCGACGAGCTGAAATATGAATATCCGGACGAGCCGGTACCGCAAGGCAAGACACCCCAGTCGCAGCTGGAGGATCTGACTTGGGAAGGCGCTAGATGGCGCTTCCCAGACGGGGTCCCGCCTAAGGTCCAGGACACGCTCAAGAAGGAGCTCGCCCTGATCGATGAGCTCAACTACGCCCCCTATTTCCTCACCGTCCACGACATTGTCCACTACGCCCGCGGGGTCGGCATCCTCTGCCAGGGGCGCGGCTCTGCCGCCAACTCCGCCGTCTGCTACTGCCTCGCCATCACCAATGTGGACCCAACCGAGATCGACCTCCTATTCGAGCGCTTCGTCTCGCCCGAGCGGAAAGAACCTCCCGACATCGACGTCGATTTTGAGCATGAGCGGCGCGAGGAGGTGATCCAATATATCTATGCCCGCTATGGCCCCGACCGCGCCGGTCTCGCCGCCACCGTGATCTCCTATCGCGGGCGCTCGGCGGTGCGCGAGGTGGGCAAGGCGCTCGGGCTTTCCGAGGACACCGTGGCGGCGCTCGCCACCACCATCTGGGGCTTGAGCAATTCCAGCCTGCCCGAGCAGTACGTCCGCCAGACCGGGCTCGATCCCTCCGACCCGCTGCTCGCGCGTGCGCTCGAGCTCACCCAGGAGCTGATCGGCTTTCCGCGCCACCTCTCCCAGCATGTCGGCGGCTTCGTGCTGACGCGGGGGCCCCTGTCGGAGGTCGTGCCCATCGGCAACGCCGCCATGGAGGACCGCACCGTCATCGAATGGGACAAGGACGACCTCGATGCGCTCGGCCTACTCAAGGTCGATGTGCTCGGCCTCGGCATGCTCACCTGCATCCGCAAGGGCTTCACCCTTCTGAAGCAGCATTATGGTTGCGACGTGAGCTTGGGCACGGTGCCGCGCGACGATCCGAAAGTCTACGACATGCTGTGCAAGGCGGATTCGATTGGCGTTTTCCAGGTCGAGAGCCGGGCGCAGATGAACATGCTGCCGCGGCTCAAGCCCCGAAAATTCTACGATCTCGTCATCGAGGTCGCCATCGTGCGCCCGGGTCCGATCCAGGGCGACATGGTGCATCCCTATTTGCGCCGCCGGTCAGGAGTCGAGGCAATCGACTTCCCCTCGCCGCATCCCGACCACGGCCCTACCGACGAGCTCTGCCAAGTGCTCGGCAAAACCATGGGCGTGCCGCTATTCCAGGAGCAGGCCATGCGCCTTGCCATGGTGGCGGCGAAATTCTCCGGACCCGAGGCGAACGAGCTTCGCCGCGCCATGGCCACCTTTCGGCGCCGCGGCACCATCGACCGATTGCAGGAGAAGATGGTCAGCCGCATGACAGCGCGCGGCTATCCGGCCGAGTTCGCCGAGCGCTGCTTCAATCAGATCAAGGGCTTTGGCGAATACGGCTTTCCCGAGAGCCACGCGGCGAGCTTCGCTCATCTCGTCTATGTCTCGGCCTGGCTCAAATGCCATTATCCGGCGGCGTTCGCAGCCGCGCTGCTCAATGCCCAGCCCATGGGCTTCTACGCACCGGCGCAGATCGTGCGCTGCGCGGTCGACCATGGCGTCGAGGGGCGCGAGATCGACGTCAATCACAGCCTCTGGGATTGCACGCTTGAACTGACCTCTGGGGGCGCCTTCGCGTTGCGTCTAGGCATGCGGCAGATCGACGGCCTGCGCGAGGCCGACGCCCAGAAGATCGTCGAGAGTCGTGATGGCAGCCACACCACTTCGGAAAAAAAGGGAGGAACTCCCTTCAGTGATGTCCCGGACCTGTGGCGGCGATGCGGCGTCGGCCGCGCGAGCTTGGAGAAGCTCGCCGCCGCGGATGCCTTCCGCTCGCTCGGGCTCGATCGACGCCAGGCGCTCTGGGAGGTGCGAGGCCTGCCTAAGGAAGTGACCCTGCCGCTGTTCGAGCACGCGCAAGCCGCCGAGGCCGGCGCCGAGCCGGAGATTGCGCTTCCCGTCATGCCGCTCTCGGAGCATGTGGTGAACGACTACCGGACCTTGCGTCTCTCTCTCAAAGCGCACCCCATGTCGTTCCTCCGCGCCCGCGTCGCGAGCGAAGGCATCTGCTCTTGCGCCGATCTAAGGCCGCTACGTGACGGCGCGTGGGCGAGCGTCGCGGGCGTCGTGCTCGTGCGCCAGCGGCCCGGTTCCGCTCAAGGCGTGGTGTTCATGACCATCGAGGACGAGACGGGCGTCGCCAACTCGGTGATCTGGCCCAAGGTGCTCGAACGGGAGCGGAAGGTCGTGATGGGCGCGCGCCTTGTGGTGGTGCATGGCCACATCCAGCGCCATGAGGACATCATCCATGTCGTGGCCGCGCGGCTGGAGGATCGTAGCGATTGGCTCCGTCTCCTCGACGAGGATGCCGAGAGCATGAGCCTTCCGATCGCCAATGCCGACGAAGTGAAGCGGCCGGAGCCAGGGTCCTGGCGCCCGTCCCGCGAGGAGAATGGCGTTCCCGTCCCCGTCGCCCCGTCCGATCAGGTCAAGCTCCCCGACGAGAAACGCGAGCGCCTCCATCCCCGCTGGCACCAGCGCCGTCATCCGCGCGTCGAGCGCATCATCTCGAAATCCCGCGACTTCCATTAGCCGCGTGGTGGTCGAGGCCAAACCCGTTATGCTGCCTAGCACCATGCGGACTCGCCTCATCCTTCTCGCCGCTTCGCTCGCGTTTCTCTTCAGCTTCGGCGCGACCGCTGCGCTGCTCGCCTATGAGCACCCTGAAGGGCCAACTGGCTTCACGCCCAAGGCTCTCGCCAGGGCGAAGCAACATATGGTGGTGGCGGCAAACCCGCTCGCCGCCGAAGCCGGCCTCGCGATCTTGCGCAAAGGGGGCGGTGCGGTCGATGCCGCCATCGCCACGCAAATGGTCCTCAACGTGGTTGAGCCGCAATCCTCCGGTATCGGCGGCGGAGCCTTCATTCTGACGTGGGACGCCGCCACCAAGACCTTGTTGAACTTCGACGGCCGCGAGACGGCCTCAGCCACGGCCACCCCGGAGCTGTTCCTCGACGCAGAGAGCAAGCCCCTCCCTCGCAAGGCTGCCATGGAGAGCGGCCGGTCGGTCGGCACTCCGGGCATGCTCGCGGCGCTGAAGCTCGCCCATGACAAATACGGCAAGCTCCCCTGGGCCGAGCTGTTCGCTCCGGCGATCGCCCTTGCCCGTGACGGCTTTTCCGTCTCGCCGCGGCTTGCGCAGCTTTTGGCGGACTCCGATCCCGCAAGCTTCGCGCCCGACGCGCGGGCCTATTTCTTCGATGCCCAAGGGAGGCCCTGGCCGACGGGCTACAAACTGACCAATCCCGCTCTCGCCGCAACTTTCGAGGCGATTGCAACCGACGGACCGGCTGCCTTCTATAAGGGCGACATCGCCCGTGAGATCGCCACCGCCGTCGAGAATGATCCCCGCGGGCCGGGTAAGCTTACGGCGGAGGATCTGTCGCGCTACCGGGCCAAGCTGCGGGAGCCGGTCTGCGTCCTCTATCGCGCCTATGAGGTCTGCGGCGCCGCGCCTCCCTCCTCCGGCGCCGTCACCGTGGGCCAAGTGCTCGCGCTCGTCAGTCCCTACGATCTCGGCAACAAGCCGCTAGAGCCCAAATCGGTGCATCTCATCGTCGAGGCCGAGCGCCTGGCATTCGCCGATCGCGCACGCTATCTCGCCGATCCGGATTTCGTGACGGCTCCCGTGGCCGGCCTCCTCGATCGGTCCTATATCGATCAGCGCCGCGCCTTGATCGACCCCAATCGCGCGCAGGGCAATGTGACCGCGGGAACGCCTCCCAACGCCCGCCAAGGTGCCTATGGCAAGGATGCCACCCATGAGAATGTCGGCACGAGCCAAATCTCCATCGTCGATGACGGTGGCAATGCCGTCTCCATGACGACATCCATCGAGCAAGCTTTCGGCTCCCATCTGGTGGTGCGCGGCTTCCTGCTCAACAATGAACTCACCGACTTTTCCTTCCTGCCCGTGGATGATGAGGGACGCGCGGTGGCCAACCGCGTGGAGCCCGGCAAGCGCCCGCGGAGCTCCATGGATCCGACCATGATCTTCAGCGACGGCGACGGCCACGGCTTGCGCTTCGTGTTAGGCTCGCCGGGCGGACCCGGGATTATTCTTTTCGTCATCAAGGCCGTGGTCGCCATGCTTGACTGGCACCTCGACCCGCAAGCGGCCAGCGATCTCGTCAATTTCGGCTCGACCGGCGAGGCCTTGCTCATCGAGCCCGACGAAACGTGGGATGCCCTCGCCGATTCCATGCGTGGCTTCGGCCATGACGTCGAGCGCTTCGCCTTCACCAGCGGCCTGCATATCATCGCCGTCACACCCGATGGGCTCGAAGGTGGCGCCGACCCACGCCGCGAGGGCGTCGCGCTCGGGGATTAGTCGCTTCGCGACAAGTCTCTTGATAGAGAACCGGGAATGACCAGCCACATCCGCAAGATTGTGATCCGCGGCGCCGGCGTTGTCGGCCTCTGGCAAGCGCTGACGCTTGCGCGCCGGGGGCATGCCGTCACGCTCTGCGAACGCTCCCCGGTACCATTCGCTCACGCTTGCAGCCTCTATGCCGGCGCCATGCTCGCCCCCAATTGCGAAAAGGAAAGCGCGGACATCATAGTGCGGGAGCTCGGGCTCCGGGGCCTCGCCCTTTGGCGCGAGGCCTATCCGGGCACCATCGCCAATGGCACCCTCGTCGTGGCCCTCAAACGCGACCGCGCCGAGCTCGACCGCTTCGGCCGCATGACGGAAGGCCATCGGCGCTTGTCGCCGACCGAGCTCGAAACGCTGGAACCGGCCCTCGCGGACCGTTTCGCCGGCGCGCTCCACTACCCCGAGGAAGGGCATCTATCGCCCGAGCCCGCGCTGCATTTCCTGCTCGAGCAGGCTCAAGCCGCGGGCGCCCGCTTGCGCCTCGGCGAGGAAGAGTTTCCGCCCGACGCTGACGTCGTCATCGACTGCCGGGGCCTAGCGGCCAAGGATGAGCTGCCCACCTTGCGCGGCGTGCGCGGCGAGCGGATCGTGGTGAAAAGCAGCGAGGTGAGCCTCTCGCGCCCCGTCCGCCTCCTGCATCCGCGCTTCCCCCTCTATGTCGTGCCTTGGGGAAAGGGCGTTTACATGATCGGCGCCACCGTGATCGAGAGCGAGGAGATAGGCCCCATCAGCTTGCGTTCGGCGCTCGATTTTCTCTCGGCGGCCTATGCGCTCGACCCAGGCTTCGCCGAGGCCGAGATCGTGCTGCAAGGGGCCGGCGCCAGGCCCGCCTTCCCCGACAATCGGCCTAGGATTAAGGTCAGCCAACGCTATATCTATGTGAACGGTCTCTACCGGCATGGCTTCCTGCTCGCTCCTGTCATGGCCGAGCTCGTGGCCAACTTCATCGAGACGGGGGCGACCGATGCGGAGGTGTTCGTTGCAGATCCTGCTCAATGGTGAGGCCGTCGCCACCGATGCGCGTACGCTCGATGAGCTGTGCGCGAGCCTCGGCTTTGCTGGGGCAAGAGTGGCGACTGCGGTGAATGGCAGCTTCATCGCCTCGAACAAGCGCGCGCTGACGCCACTTTCGCCCGAGGACGAGGTCGAGATCGTGGCGCCGAGGCAGGGCGGCTGATGTTCACGCTTTACGGCGAGCGCTTTGCCTCCCGCCTGCTCTTGGGAACGGCGCAATACCCCTCCCCCGCAACCTTACGGCAAGCCGTCGAGGCCTCATCCGCCGAGATCGTCACGGTCTCGCTCAGGCGAGAATCCGCACGGGCTCGCGCCGGCCAAGGCTTCTGGGAGCTGATCGAGCAATTGGGTGTGCGCGTGCTGCCGAATACCGCCGGCTGCCGCACCGCCAAGGAGGCGATCGCGACCGCCGAGATGGCGCGCGAGCTGTTCGGCACGCCCTGGATCAAGCTCGAGGTCATCGCCAATGACGACACGCTACAACCCGAGCTGTTCGGTCTTGTCGAAGCTGCCACCATCCTTGCCGCCGAAGGCTTCCAGGTGTTGCCCTATACCACCGAGGATTTGAGCGTGGCCGAAAGGCTGGTCGGCGCGGGCTGCGCCGTGTTGATGCCGTGGGCAGCGCCGATCGGCTCGGCGCGCGGGCTCATCAATAGGGACGGACTGAGGACGCTCCGGGCCTACTTCCCGGACACGGCGCTGATCATCGATGCCGGCATCGGCGCTCCCTCGCAAGCCGCAGAGGCCATGGAGCTCGGTTACGACGCCGTGCTGCTCAATACGGCGGTCGCCAAGGCCGCCGATCCGGTAAGGATGGCTGCCGCCTTCGCCCGCGCCGTCGAGGCCGGACGCCTCGGCTTTGAGGCTGGTCTGATCGAGCCACGGGACATGGCGACCCCATCCACCCCGGTCGCCGGCACACCCTTCTTCAAGATCGATCGCGTCTCTTGATCGACTTCGATCAGGCTTGAAGTTGATCAGACTCGATCCGTTCTACCCCATCGTCCCCGACGCCGCCTGGGTGGCCCGGCTCGCGGCCCAGGGCGCGAAGCTAATCCAGCTCCGCGTCAAGAACGGGACGCCGGAAGCGATCGAGGCCGAAATCGCGCGGGCGCTCGAGACCGCTTCGGCGCATGGCTGCCAACTCGTCGTCAACGATTATTGGCGCGAGGCGATCCGCTTAGGCGCGGACTTCGTGCATCTCGGCCAAGGAGATTTGGCAGATGCCGACCTCGCCGCGATCCACGCCGCCGGCATCAAGCTCGGCGTGAGCACCCATAGCCCGGAAGAGCTGACGGTAGCGATCGCAGCCGAGCCAGACTATGTGGCGCTCGGCCCCATCTACCCGACCAAGCTGAAGGAGATGCCTTGGCCGCCGCAGGGCCTTGCCCGCATCGGTGAATGGCGGTCGAAGATCACTTGTCCCCTGGTCGCCATCGGCGGCATCACCTTGGAGCGGGCGCCCTCGGTGCTCGCGGCAGGGGCTTCATCCGCCGCCGTGGTCACCGATATCGTCATGAGCGACGATCCGGAGCAGCGCACGCGGGATTGGCTTGCCGCCACCGCGCCGTGGCGAAACTTATCCACAGCCATTCCACCGCGCTGACCCCTCAGGCCGGGGGCTTGACCGGAAGTGCCCGCTCCTGTGAACATCGCCCCCAGCTGCGCTCAAGGGCGGAGGATTTTGATGGGTTTTAGCCTCGATCCGGAAAGTCCAATGAGCGAGGCTGTCCGCCGCGTCGCTTGCGCCGAGCTGGAAGCGGCTTACGCCGCCGTGGCCTCCCCGCCGGACCGCCATCGGGGCGTACACGACGCCCGCAAGTGCCTGAAACGATTGCGATCTCTCCTGCTGCTGATCCGGCCCGGGCTGCCCGAGCCGGTATTTCTCAGCCTAAGCGAGCGGCTTCGCACCATTGCCCGGGGGCTCGCGCCGGCCCGCGACGCCCACGCTTTGCTCGATGCGATCGACAAGCTCGGCAGTGACGCGGAGGGCCCTCGCGATGCCACGCCGATCCCGGCCCTGCGCTCTTGGCTACACCGGCGACGTCAGGCGGCCGAGCGGAGCCTCGAAAGCAGAACGGCCTCCGACGCCATGCGCGGCCTCTTCGCGCTCCGGCCTGCGATGGGGGGTCTTGCGGTCTACCCCGATGACTTCCATCCCATTGCCAAGGGCTTGCGGGACTCTTATCGCGGCGGACGCAAAGCCTTCGCCCGTGCCTTTGCCAGCGGCAGCGACGGGGATTTCCACGAGTGGCGAAAAACCTTGCAGCACCATTGGCGCCATATGCAGCTGCTCATGCCGTGCTGGCCCTCCGAGCTCTCGGCGAGGGTCGAGGCGGCGCGAACCTTGTCGCAACTCCTCGGCGACGACCATGACATCGCTTCGCTCCGCCAGCTCGTCTCCGCGCCGACCATGGTGTTCGCAAGTCCCGAGGACACGGCCGCCTTCCTCAAGCGCTGCCGCGGCCGGCAGAAGGCGTTGCGGCGGGAGGCTGAGGCCCGCGGCGCGAGATTGTTCGTCGAGCGGTCGCGACCCTTCGTCGAGCGCATCGAAGCCTATTGGCTTACCGCCGCACGAGGCGCGAAAAAGCCCGAGCCACCCGTCCGCGCCGACAATGTCGTTGCCTTCGGCGAGTTGGGAGCGGCCGGGCGGACGCGCGCTTCGGGCTAGTCACATCCTGCGTGCTTCCCGCCAAGCCTGGAACATCAGCACGTTCCAGAGCGAGGCGTGCCAGTTGCGCCTACCCTCGAGGTGCTCCTGCCAGCGCGCCCTGATCGGAGCGGGATTGAGCAGACCGCCCGCGGAGAGGCGCTCTTCCGACAAAAGCTCCTCGGCCCAGGCGCGCAACGAACCTCTGAGCCAGCTCCCGATGGGCACGGCAAAGCCCGTCTTCGGCCTCTCCACCAGCTCCCTCGGCACATGGCGATAGAGCACTTGGCGCAACAGCCATTTGCCCTTCCCGCGGCGCATTTTGAAGCGTGTTGGCAGCCGCCAGGCGAACTCCACGATGCGGTGGTCGAGGATCGGGACCCGCACCTCGAGCGCTACGGCCATACTGGCGCGGTCGATCTTGGTGAGGATGTCGTCCGGTAGATAGGTGAGCGTGTCGAGATATTGCATGCGATCGAGCGGGTCGGGCAGCGTCCGGGCGAGATCCAGGTCGAAGATCGGGCCCTTTGGCTCAACAGCGTGGCGCACAATCGCCTCGGGCGCGTTCCAGGCGCTGACGAGACTCCGGTAGCCGCTCTCTCCGCCCGCGCCGAACAGCCCCGCCGCCTTATGCATCTTGTCGGCGCCAAGCCAAGGACGCCGGCGGGCAGGAAGGACGCGGAACAACCGGTCCCAGAGGGCCGGTCCGGCGAGGCTCAGACCGCACGCCAAAGCCCGTCCGACGCGTGCCGGCACCTTTCCCGCCATGCGCGCGAAGCGATGCCTCGTATAGCCCGCGAACAGCTCGTCGCCGCCGTCACCCGAGAGAGCCACGGTGACATGCTCGCGCGTGAGCTTCGACAGCAGATAAGTCGGCACCTGCGAGGAATCGGCGAAGGGCTCGTCATAGATGGAGGGCAGGTTGGGAATGACCTCCTGCGCCTCACGCGGACTGACATAGAGCTCGGTATGCTCGGTGCCGAGATGGGCGGCCACCGCGCGCGCGCGCGGCGCCTCGTCGAAGCCTTCCTCCTTGAAGCCGATCGAGTAGGTGCGCACGGCGGCGTTGCTCCGCGCCCGCATCATCGCCGCGATCACCGAGGAGTCGATCCCGCCCGACAGAAACGCTCCCAATGGCACGTCGGCGACGAGCCGCCGTCCCACTGCATCGCCAAGCACAAACTGGAGAGCGTCGCAAGCTTCCGCGTCGCCCACCTCGAGGGGGTTTGCCCTGCCACGCTCGACCGCCTCCTCGAGACTCCAGAACACGGCGGTCTCGACATGGCCATCCGCATCGACGGTGGCGACACGACCGGGCTCGAGCTTGTGAATGCCGCGATATATCGAATGGGGCGCGGGCACATAAGCGAGCCGCATATAGGCGGCGAGCGCATCGCGGTCGAGCTCCGGCTGCCAGGCGGGCAGCGCCTCGAACGCCTTTAGCTCGGACGCGAAGACGAGGCGGCCGTTCTGCCTTCCCCAGTAGAGGGGTTTGATGCCCAGCCGGTCACGAACGAGGCTCAGAGCGCGCTTGCGCCGATCCCAAAGCGCAAAGGCGAACATGCCAATGAGCCGCTCGACCGTGGCGCGGACGCCCCATTCGGCGCAGGCCTCGACCAGGACCTCCGTGTCGGAGTGTCCCTTGAAGCGCCGGCCGCTTGCTTCGAGCTCCGGTCTGAGCTCGCCTGCGTTGTAGATCTCGCCATTATAGGTGACCACGCAGGCGCCGCAGCTCGACACCATCGGCTGCGCGCCGGCGGAGGAGAGATCGACGATCGCGAGGCGCGTGTGACCGAGCACGACGCCGGCTTCCGCGTCGGACCAGAGGCCCTTTGCGTCTGGGCCGCGATGGGCGAGCGTCGCCGCCATGGCACGCCCGAGCGCTTCGATCTCCTGGGTACCGGAGCGGCGTTCGAGGTCGACAAAGCCCGCGATGCCGCACATGGCCTTAAACCCTTATCGCCATCCCGTCATAGGCGACTTCCCAGCCGGCCGCCTCCACCGCCGCCCGCTCAGGTGAATCCTCGCGCAGCGCCGGATTGGAGTTGTTCACGTGGATGAAAATCTTGCGGCTGACCCCGAGATCGGCAAAGGCCGCGACGGTTCCGTTTCTCCCCGACATGTTCATATGGCCGATCCGCTCGCCGGTCTTGTTGAGCAGACCCTGCACGATCATCTCGTCATTGGTGTACAGGGTGCCGTCGAAAAAGAGGAGCGGGGCTCCCGCCAGCCGCGCCCTCGTCGCAGCATCGAGCCTGGCGCAACCCGGCACGTAGAAGAAGTGGCGGCCTGAGCCCGTCTCGGTCACCTTCAAGCCCACAGTGTCGCCTTCCTGGGTGCCGAAATCGGCGCCGGCCTCCGCGTCCTCAAGATAAAGTGCGACCTTGCCCGGCACGGGGAAGGCCTCGACCTCGAGCCCGACCGGGCCTTCGGGTCCTTCCGCCGCGAAGGGGCGCCCCAACGCCATGGGCCGCCTCAGGACCAGGGCTGGATCGAGCACATCGAAGATGTTGTTCGCGGCAAGCACCTGCAGCACCCGCTTGCTCCCGTAGATCGTGAAGGGCTGGCCCTCGCGCAGTGTGAGCAGCCCGGCAACGGCATCAACATCGCCATTGGTGAGGACCACTGCCTTGATGGGACTGTTGCGCGGTCCCTGGTCGGGGGCCGGATGCAGCTCTGGCGTGTCGTTGATCTGCTGCCGCAAATCGGGGGAGGCGTTGAGCAGGACCCAATCCCGGCCCTTAGCGCGGACCGCCACGGAGGCCTGGGTGCGGGCGCTAAGCCCCACCACGCGCTTGCGTAGGTCGGCAGAGTTCCGCCCGTTGCAATTCCACTGCGGGAAGCCGCCGCCGGCCGCAGACCCAAGCACCTTGATCAGCATGATAATGGTTGAATGGCGGGCCGAAGTCGTCTCCGTCAAGCCAAAAGTGGCGGTGCCATTGATGCCGCACCGCCCTCCATAGTCCCGGCGACCAACGGGCGGCTCAGAACTGGAGCGAGCCCTGGAATTTGAGCGCGGTGTCGGACGTGGCGTCGGTCAGCCCGAACTGGACGCCGACATTCATCGAGAACTCCATGTCCGACGCACCCGCGACCTTGCGTGCATGTTCTCAAGAGCAGCTGCCGACGGCGCGATTGCCCCTCGGCCTATCGACCTCGCACAACCATCTACAATCGCTTCAATCGCTGGTCTCAACGGCGCATCTGGCAGCGGATCTTCGTAGGGCTGGTCGACAGGGGGTGGATTGATGCAACGGTCGCAATCGACTCCACCTAATGTGAAGGCGCATCGCTCCGCCCATGGCGGGAAAGGGGGGCAAAGACGCAGGCCATTGGTCTATCGCGCAGCGGTCAGACCACAAAAATCCATATCCTGACCGATGTTTTGGGCCGCCCGGCGGTCATCCGACTCACAGCTGGCAATGTCAGCGACATCCGCATTGCCGACGAGCTCATCGAGATGGCAGGTCTGGCTGACCGCCTCCGCCGCACACTCCGATCAGTGGGGACAGTACCCACCATTCCACGACGTTCACGCAAATGCCCAATCCGGCACGATGAACGGCGCTATCGTGATCGCTGGAGGATCGAGGCAGCGTTCTGTCGTCTCAAGGACTTCCGGCGCGTTGCCACCCGCTACGATAAGCTCGCGCTCTACTTCTTGTCCGCCGTCGTCCTCGCCGCCATCATCGCATTTTGGGTCTGAGTGAGTCCGAACTCTAAAACCCTTCAATCCAGTTGGCTTTGAGCTGCGAAAAATTCACATCAGGAAAGGGCACGTACGGAGGATAGAAGAAGCCGTGCCGCGAGTAGAGCCCGATGACGTAGGTGAACGGGCCCCCTAGCAATTTATTGGGCTGCTGCTCTTCTACACTCTGGGACCAGTGTCGATCAGCTGGCGGAAGGCGCGCAATCTGGGAGATCGACAGAGGCCGGCCGTCTTGCGCCAGCGCAATCCAGTGGCTAGTGGAATCGACCACGATCCAGCCGCGGTCGGTCCTGATGCCGGACACGGCATGCGACTCTATTCTGGGGGTAAACAAGACGATGATACCGGGCCACCCGTTGCTTCTGCGGTAAATTGATATGTGCTCCACAGGGAATCCCGTATATGCCGCGAGCTTCTCAATCAAGCGTGAGCGGTCAAAGCACAATGCCTTTCGCGCCAGATAGACGTCCTTTGGCTCACGGGTGTGGAAGAGGCCGATTGGCTGGTTTTCCGGTGAGGCGGAGAAAGCTGTGTCTTGGAGCGCCCTGATGATCCCGATCTGCTGGTCGAATGAGGCAGAGGCGGCAATCCCGGGCAGGATGTTAGCGTGACCTGACTCGTCCAACATCTTGCGGATGTAGAACCGGTCTTCTTCGGTCAATTCATTGGAGACATTGCTGATCGCTGCCATGAAAAGTAGTGCGAGGACAGCAAGCACTGCCACAGTCTTGACTACACGCCACACCGACTTTTCCGCCTGTTGCGATAGGTACAGAACAGGATAGAAATGTCGTTGCGCCGATGCAACGTTCAAGTTGGCCGCTCACCCCAAAGGGACTCTTCAAGTCTGGCTGCTCGGGGAGGCGAGCCGGCCCAGAGAAGTTCATG
>Ga0209415_10003014_pt1 | contig 31403 bp, 24 predicted proteins | sample PeaSoiSIISIP2007_FD_187696 | JGI IMG/M metagenome (GOLD analysis project Ga0209415, IMG submission 187696) | Peat soil microbial communities from Weissenstadt, Germany - SII-SIP-2007 (SPAdes) (version 2) | ecosystem: Environmental > Terrestrial > Soil > Wetlands > Peat | place: Germany... | reverse complement strand
CAGCACCAGGTAGCGCTTGATGAAGTTGCTCAGTTCGCGCAGGTTGCCCGGCCAGGAATGCCGCAGGCATGCCTCCAGCAACAGGGGCGACAGTGGCAACGGCGGACGCGCATACGACTCCGACATCCGCGACATGAAGTGCTTCAGCAGGATGGGAATCTCTTCCTTGCGCTCGCGCAGCGGCGGCAGCGACATCGTGAATGCGTTCAGCCGGTAATAGAGATCCTCACGCAAACGCTTGCTGGCCAATGCTTCAGGAATATCAATGTTGGTCGCGGCCAGAATGCGCACGTCCACTTTGACTAACGTCCGGCTGCCCAGGCGCGAGAACTGCTGGTCTTGCAGCACGTGCAGCAGTTTGGCCTGCAGCCCCGGCGGCATTTCTCCGATTTCGTCGAGCAGGATCGTGCCCTTGTTGCACAGCTCGAACTTTCCCGGCTTCGGGTGAGTGGCGCCGGTAAAAGCTCCCGCTTCGTATCCGAACAGTTCGCTCTCCAGCAGATCGGCAGGCACCGCCGCGCAATTCACTTTCAGGAATGTGCGGTGGGCGCGCGGGGAAAGTTTGTGGATCAGGCGCGCCAGCACTTCTTTGCCAGTGCCGCTTTCCCCCAGCAGAAGCACGGGAATTTCGACGTTGGCGACCAGCGCGGCCTGCGAACGAATTTTCTTCATCGCCGGGCTGGCTGCGATGAAGAACACGTCGTCGCAAAGTTCTTCGACCTCGCCCGCGTAGCTCTCACCCTTGGCCGTGCCAACGCACTGTCCAATCACGGCATCGAGTTCGGCTTTCTGGAACGGCTTGGTCAGATAGTCGACCGCTCCCAGCCGCATCGCCTGCACCACTTTGCGCGTGTCATTCACGCAAGAGAGCATGACCACTTTCAATCCCGGCTTCAGGTGGCGGAGCTGTTCCAGAGTTTCGAGCCCGTCAATACCCGGCATGAGCAGATCCAGCAGCACCAGGTCGGGGCTCAGGCCCTTCTGCACGCGCTCCACCGCTTCTTCGCCGGTGCTGGCAGTTTGCACTTTGTGCTCATCCACTTCCAGCAGCGTGCGGATATAGCGCAACATTCCCGGTTCGTCATCCACCAGCAAGATGTTGGCGGCTTCGCTCATTCGGTTCCTCGTGGCGGGCTGCTCAAAATTGGTTTCAACGGAATAATAAAGGAAAACTTGCAACCCGCGCCCGGCTCGCTTTCAACCCAGATCTTGCCGCCCATCCCCTGCAGCAGGCGCCGGGCAATCGCCAGCCCCAGTCCCATGCCCTCGGCCGCTTCGCTGCCCGGCAGGCGGAAGAAGTCGTCGAAGATTTCCAGGTGAAACTCCGGTCGAATTCCCGGCCCGGTGTCGGCCACGCTCACTTTCACCGCGTTCGGATTGTTCATCGACTGTCGCCGGCGGTCCCCATTCGTGGCGGACTCACTCACGCTGCGTCGCTCCCACATATGCGGCTCGGCATGCAGCCACACCGTTCCGCCCTGCGGCGTGTACTTGCAAGCGTTCTCCAGAAGATTCGAAATTACGCGCTGGATCTTCGGCAAATCAAAGGCAAACGGCATCAGCTTGTCGTTCGCCAGGAAATACAACGCCAGACCGCGTTCCTGAAACCGCGCGGACCACAGCCGGCAAACCTCGGAGAGACACGCGTTCATGTCCCCTTCCACAAACTGCATGCGCAGTTCCCCGGTTTCGAGCAGGCTGAAGGTCAGGAAGTCCTGAATGAAGTGCTGCAATCGCTGTCCGCTCAAAAACATGTCGCCCATGATTTCGCGCTGCCGTTCATTGAGCGGCCCGAGTTTCTGACTCTGCAGCAGTTCGATGTAGCCGTTGAGAATCGCCAGCGGCGTCTTCAGGTCGTGTGCAGCAGACGCCAGAGCAGTCGTCGTCTTGCGCATGTGATCGCGCACTTGCTCCAAATCGCGCGCCACATCCTCCGCCGAGCTCGACCCTGCAGCCCGAGCTTTGGCAGTGGACGGACCCTCTTTCGGGCTACTGCCTTTGTGGGCAGGAACTGGGCTTTTGTCTAACGTTGAAGACATGAGAACCAAATAATCGAACACTTATAACGGGGAGGGTGTTCCTCTACGTTCAGAACACGGGGGGTAAATTGATCGTATGTCAGGGGTACCAGACTGTCAATTGGAAAAGGCCCCGAACCGGCATTGAAGCGAAAAACCTTGCACCTTTTTGACATGACTATTGGTCATTCATGCAATCTTAACGCTGTGCAATTGCCTCTGTAATCCCCCTGTTGGAGGCGAGGTTTGCGGTGATTCCGGGCAATTTAGTTCCACGCCGAAGTTTGGCCCCTCAGATGCGGCCTTTAGGGCGGTTAATACCTCCTCTTAGGTGGTTCTGATAGTGCGTCGCAGCCTATTAAAGAAGGAAGAACGCAAGTGGCCACGACTGCAACTCTCAATTCCGGTTTTTGTCCGCACTCGTGACCGGAATGGCAGTGAATCCTTGGAGTTTGCCACGGCCGTCAACATCTCTCCTGGGGGTGCTTTGGTGGTTGTTCGCCGTTCTTTGCCAAGATCGACGCTGCTTTCCCTGGAAATTCCCAGCGCTCCCATCGGCTCCGCCGACGGTTTGAAGACCTCTTCGCGCGTCATGCAAGCCAAGGCTGTATGGGTTGAGCACCTCGATGACTACCATCTTCTCGGTCTGAAGTTCGCCCGCCCCCTGAACACCGACGCTGCCGCGGTTTCCGGTTGGCGTTTGAGAAGAGCCGGTGCTGCGGTGTGAACTATTTTTCCCTTCCCTCCTCCGTCTGAGCATGGCACTTTAGTGCCATGCCCCTCGCTCTTGATCTCAGGCTATTATCCCGCCAAGCCGTTCACCCGTTGGGCATTTAACGGAACTCTCCCCAGTCGTTCTGTGCTCTTCCTCGGTTTGGCGCTTGGGTTGCACTTTTAGTGCACGCGGGTGGCGTCGCTCCGCATGGGGGCAATCAGCCTATGACAACACTTCCGGTAATTCCTCTGGCGCAGGCACTGGGCGAGGTTCCCCCTGACAACATAATTTTTGGCCATTCTGAGGTCATGCAGGCGGTTCGCTCACGGCTCGGCAAAGTGGCCGCCGCCAACGTTCCGGTCCTGATCACCGGCGAGAGCGGCACCGGCAAAGACATCATCGCCCGCCTCATCCATGGATTATCCCCGTGGAAGAGTGGCCCGTTTGTGAAGGTGAACTGCCCGGCGATTCCCGGAACCCTGCTGGAAAGCGAGCTGTTCGGCTACGAAAAAGGAGCCTTTACCGGCGCCTTTGGCTCCAAGCCAGGGCGAGTCGAACTGGCCCACCGCGGCACCTTGTTTCTGGATGAAATTTCCGAACTCGACCCATCCTTGCAATCGAAGCTTTTGCAACTCCTGCAAGATGGCCAGTTCTGTCGCATCGGTGCCCAGGAAGACAAGAAGGTCGAAGTGCGAGTGGTGTGCGCGACCAACCGCCATCTGGAAGCCGAGATCGAAGCCGGCTCTTTCCGCCAGGATCTTTATTACCGCATCAACGTGGTCAACCTGCGCATGCCGGCGCTGCGCGAACGCCGTGGCGATATTGAAGATCTGTGCGCCTACTTCCTCGAATATTACAACCACAAGTTCAACTGCCGGGCTCGCCCTCTGTCCCATGAAGTTCTGGCAGTTCTGCAGAAATATCACTGGCCGGGCAACATCCGCGAACTGGAAAACTTGGTCAAGCGCTACGTGATTTTGGGTCACGAAGAAGTGATCACCAACGACCTGGTGGCGCGCGAGCCCGACTTCTTCAATCCCGACATCTCGTTCGACGGCCCGATTTCCCTGAAGAAACTCACCCGCCAGTGCGTCCACGAACTGGAGCGCAAGGTCATCCTGAAGGTGCTGCAACAGCACCATTGGAACCGCAAGCAGGCAGCCCGCACTCTCGGCATCAGCTATCGCGCCCTGCTCTACAAGATTCGTGATGCCGGCCTGCCGTCGAACCGCGCCCTGCGCCTCCGCCAGGCGGAGAAGAATACCAGCGACGTCGACCTCAGCAATGCAACCACCGGGGTAGTGGCCGCCTGAGGCCGCGTTGCCCCCGCGCCGGACGCAAGCTCTACTTTTGTCTGGAAAGCGAAATATAAAGCGGCAAGCCGAAATGCGGCCGATCGCCCGTCGATTCCAACCTCGCCGTGCCGATCAAACGGTTCCCGTCATCCCATAGAAGTTGCAACTGCACCTTGGAAGGCTGGTTGCCGGTTTCCGGCAAACTGAGGCTCGCCGCTGCTCCCCCTGTCAGAAAGCCCTGCTCGATCCCCAGATCTTCCACCGCAACCATGCCGCCGTTGTCGAACCCAATTTGCATATGATCGTCGCCGCTGACTTGCACCCGCACGGGCAACTTCCCTTTCGCTGTGTCCACGTTTCCGATCCACAAGCCAACTTGAGATGGGTCCGCGTGGAAAGGTCGAGAAGCCTCACGGGCTTCAACTTCTTTGCGCGCTGATTCCAGGTTGGCCAAAAGACCGGTAGAGAACGCGTCGGCGAGCTGGAAGGCCAGATCATCCATCGCTTCGCTTGATGTATTCGTCAAACACGCGATCACCACACCCGCCTTAGGAAGGACCAACAGCGTTGCCGAACCCGCCAGCACCACCCCATCGCTGATCAACACCGACGAACCGTCCTTAAAGTTAAAGACGCCCCAGCCACTCGTATAGCGCGACTTGATCTGCTGCTCCGTTTTTAAGGTGTGCATTTCCTGCATTCGTTCGGGGGCCATCAACTTTTGCGCCGAATCGAGTTGGAACAACCCGAACAACGCCAGGTCATGCGCCGATGTGTAGAATCCCCCACCCGCTTCCGGTTCAAAGGTGTGAGCAGGAACCGCCTTACCCTTGTAATATCCGACGGCCACGTTGCCGCCGGCAAGATTGAAGCCGCTTGCATTCATGTGCAGAGGCTGCAGCAGTTCATTTCGCATGAATTCTCGGAACGGACGCTTACCGGCCCCCTCAACCACCTCACCCAACAGTCCAAAAGAAAAGTTTGAGTAGATAAAGTGCTGCCCCGGAGGGAATGCGCTAATAGCATAGCGGTTCAGCAGTTCTTTTCGATCCAAATCCGAACCGTAGTTATAGAACCAGCCGTGTTCGATGCCGCCCGTCATCGACAGAAGTTGTCGAATTGTGATCCCAGTTCCTTCATAGGCGCGAACCTGCACGCCATACTTTTCAGGTGGGTCATCCAACCGAATCTTTCCTCGACTGGCGAGCATAAAAGTAGCCGCTCCGGTCAGCGATTTCGCAACCGACCCGGCCGCATACACTGTGTTGGAAGTGGCTGCGACTTGCTTCTCCCGGTCAGCCCAGCCCCAAGCCTCTTCGCACACGATGCTCCCATGTTGAGCGACCGCAATCGCGATGGAAGGCAGTTCACCCTTCGTCACACGCTCCTGCACGGAGGAGGCAACTCCCGCAAATCCCGCCGGCAAGTGAGCGGAGTCACATTGCGACTGCACCGGAGCCACCCATGCAAGAAGTAAGACCACCGGACCGCTAAGGCGAGCCACCGCTGAGGATGCCATGCGCTCAAGTACGTTCTGCAAGCCATTCTGGTTCCAGAGGAACTCGCAGGAGTTATGAAGACTCCGCTTTTGGCTGTGATCGGCGCTGATTCAGGGATTAGCGGACGGCTCAACCGCTGAGTCTTTCTGCCAAATCGCGAAGGGCCGCGCTCCAATCGTTCAGTCCCTCCGCCTCCAGCCACAGGTCTTTCAGTTCGGAGTTGGTTCGCACCCTCTCCACGGCCCGGCGGGCGAGGTCAACCAAATCGGGCGGAGCGCCAGACTCGATCTTGCTGATCCAATCGAAAATCTGTCGCGGCGTCGCCGACGATGCCGTCTCGTCCTTAGCGGCGGCGACCAGCGCCGCAACCACTTCAGCCGCCGCCACTGCGATGCTGCTCTCCGGTGCTTCCAGATATTTTTCCTGATCGGCGGCGCGGGCAAGTACCGCTTTCAGATCTTCGATTCCCAGCGAATGAAGCCGCCCCAGAAAATTCTGCGCATCCTCATTCTCGAAACTGCCCGTCCCCCATCCTGGCATGAACCCTCCGGGGAGAATTATAGCCGGGCTGAATTATAGAAGGCGCCGCTCAACGTGCGGCGATTCAGCGATGCTTGATAAACGATCCGCTGTGCAGTTCGGACATCGCCTGGCGTAGCTCCTCTTGCGTGTTCATTACGATCGGCCCGTACCATGCCACCGGCTCCTCGATCGGCTTGCCCGATACCAGCAGGAACCGAATCCCCTCGTCTCCAGCCTGGACGCTGATTTCATCGCCGCGGTCGAACAGCACCAGCGAGTGATTACCGGCGTCGTACACGGGCGGCGCATCGGGTTTTGCGACCTGCTCGGTCAGAACCGCGCGCGGCTTCGACGAGTCGCGGAACGTGCCCGCACCCGCGAACACGTAGGCGAAAGCATTGCGGTCGGTCTCGATTTTGAGCCGCTTCCGCTGGCCCGGCGCAACCGATACATCGAGGTAATTGGGATCAGCGGCTACACCTTCGACCGGACCCTTCTTGCCCCAGAACTCGCCGCAGATAACGCGCACCCGCGTGCCGTCATCGTCGGTGACCTCCGGGATCGCACTCGCCGGAATGTCCTGATAGCGCGGGTCGGTCATCTTCAGCGCTGCGGGCAGATTCGCCCACAGCTGGAATCCGTGCATGCGCCCGTGCGTGTCGCCCTTCGGCATCTCCTGGTGCAAAATTCCGCTACCCGCGGTCATCCATTGCACGTCGCCGGCCGTCATCTTGCCCTTGTTGCCCAGGCTGTCGCCGTGTTCCACAGAACCGGCGAGCACATAAGTGATCGTCTCAATCCCGCGGTGCGGATGCCAGGGAAATCCCGCCAGGTAATCTGCCGGATTGTCATTCCGGAAATCATCCAGTAGCAGGAAGGGATCAAACTCCTTCGTTTTGCCGAACCCAAAGGCGCGTTGGAGTTTCACGCCGGCGCCCTCGATCGTGGGCTTTGGTTGAATAATTTGTCTTATTGGGCGGAGTGACATATCTTCTTCCTTCCTCGTCGCACGGCACGCCATTCGATGGCACCGCCGACGATATTCGTCAGGCCTTCACGAACTGGACATCGAGCGTGATGGTAACCTCGTCGCCGACCAGGATGCCACCAGTCTCCAGCGCGGCGTTATAGGTCAGCCCGAAATCTTTGCGGTTAATTTTCGTGGTTGCGGAAAGTCCGATGCGGGTGTTGCCCCAGGGGTCCTTGCCTGGCGCCGTCGGCCCCTCGACAGTGAACACCACGTTCCGAGTCACGCCATGAATCGTCAACTCGCCCGCTACCGCCAGCTCCCCCTCCGCGACACGGCTTACCCGCGTGGATTTGAAGGACAGCGTGGGAAACTTTTCCACGTCGAAAAAGTCGGCACTCTTCAGATGCGTATCGCGCTGCTCTTCGCGCGTGTTAATGGACGCTGCTTCAATCGAGGCCTCGACCCGCGAATTCGCCAGGTCGGTTTCGTCCAGAGCCAGCGCGCCCTTGACCCGCGTAAATTGGCCCTTCACGTTGGAGATCATCATGTGTTTCACCTTGAACTCAGCGACCGAGTGCACTGGGTCGATGTTCCAGGTGGTAGTTGCCGTCTGTGGTACAGCGAGTGTGCTCATAGGTAATTTCCTTCCCAGCTAATTTGATGCGTGACAACAATAATCGTTGCAACAACTGTTAAGCCAAAGAAATCAAGCTACTTGGCTGCGCGTAACCCGCAATAGTTCGGTCAAAGCCCGCAGCTGCTCCCGCCCCAGGTGGCCTAATTGTTTGCGATGAGCTGCCTGCACCGGTTCATCCAGCCGGGCCAGCAGCTTTAGACCCTCCGCAGTGATCCGAGCCATCACCGTTCGCCGGTCCTTGGCTTCGCGGCAGCGCGCGATCAGTTTGCGCTTCTCCAGTCGGTCCAGCAGCCGCGTGATGTCTGGATCCCGCGTAATCATGCGGCTCGCAATCTCGCCGCACAGGAGCCCTTCGGGCGCCCCGCGCAGGATTCGCAGCACATTGTACTGAGTCGGCGAAAGACCCTCGGCTTTGAGCACCTGGATCGGCCCGCGCGACAGCATATCTGTTGTGCGCGCCAGCTCCAGGAAAGCCGCTTCCTCAGGACTGCCCGCGTGCCGTCGCTTCTTCTTCCCTTGAGCTGCTTCTTTCATCCAAATTTATACTACTCGTTGTCACGACTATTGTCAAGACGTACAATTCCTCACGCCCAGAACGTCCGGTCCAGCGTTCGGTACTGGATCGCCTCGGCGATGTGTTTCGGCTCCAGTTGTGGATTACCCTCCAGGTCGGCGATCGTGCGTGCGACTTTCAGAATGCGGTCGTGGGCGCGAGCGCTCAGCCCCTGTTGCGCCATCGCCCGTTCCAGCAGGCGCTCGCAGTCAGCGGAGAGTTCGCAGAACTTGCGAATGGATTGCGGCGGCATTTGCGCGTTGCAGTAAAGTTTTTGGCGCTCGGAAGAGAAACGCGTCAATTGAAGATCACGGGCGCGGATCACACGCGCCAGTATCTTGGCCGAACTCTCCGGCTCCGTGGTGCTGCGCATTTCTTTGTAGTTCACCGCCGGAACGTCAATGTGAATGTCAATGCGGTCCAGCAGCGGCCCCGAGATTTTCGAAATATAGCGCTGGATCATGGGTGGCGTGCAGTGGCATTCGCGCGTGCGGTCGTTGTGAAATCCGCACGGACACGGGTTCATGGCAGCGGCCAGCATGAACCGTGCGGGGAAAGTCAGCGACATGGCCGCCCGTGCGATGCAAGCGCTACCGTCTTCGAGCGGCTGGCGCAGGACTTCAAGAACGTTACGCGGAAATTCCGGGAGTTCGTCGAGGAACAGAACCCCATTGTGCGCCAGTGACACTTCACCCGGCCGCGGAATCGCACCGCCGCCGATCAGGCCCGCGTCGGAGATGGTGTGATGTGGTGCGCGGAAAGGACGCAGTCCGACCAGTCCGGCGCGCGCGTCGAGCACACCCGCCACGCTGTGAATCTTGGTGGTTTCGAGCGCCTCTTCAAAGGTAAAAGGCGGCAGGATCGTCGGCATGCGCTTCGCCAGCATCGTTTTTCCCGATCCCGGCGGCCCGATCATCAGAATGTTGTGCCCGCCCGCGCAAGCGACTTCCAGCGCGCGCTTCGCGGTCTGCTGCCCGCGAACATCTTTGAAATCCACGTGGAACTGCTGCGCCTGGGTAAGCAGTTGATCGGTGTCAATCTGCAGACGGGAAACTCCGTTACCGGAATTGATGAAATGAATCACTTCGAGCAGCGACTTGACGGGATAAACCTCGACCCCGCCCACCATGGCCGCTTCGCGCGCGTTGACTTCGGGCACGATCAGCCGTTTTACCTTAGTGCGGCGGGCCTCGATCGCAATCGGCAGGGCGCCCCGAACTCCACGCAAGCTTCCGTCCAGCGAAAGCTCGCCCACAAACAGCGCGTCCGGGACCTCCTTCTTATTCAGTCCCCCATATGCGCCCAGAATGCCCAGCGCCATCGGCAGGTCGAATCCCGACCCTTCTTTCCGGATGTCGGCCGGCGCCAGGTTGATCGTGATCTGGGTGGGAGGAATATCGTAGCCGCAGTTTTTCAGCGCCGAGCGCACTCGGTCCCGGCTTTCACGGACCGCAGCATCGGGCAGGCCGACGGTGTGAAAATGGTCTTCCTGCATCTTGATCCCAGAAACGTCCACTTCCACTTCGATGATGTTCGCGTCAATGCCGTAAACCGCGGCACTGAGGGTCTTATAGAGCATAGGGACACCTGTGCGCACACGAAGGGGACAACGCAGGATGGGAGATTCCTGCCATCATCCTAGTCCTACCCTGATTTCGCCGCTGTGATGGTCATCACCCCGTTACCGTGATGGAACGTTCTGTTTTGCACCGCCGCTTTCGGTGCTACGCTTAAGGTAATCCGTCGGAAACGATGGACCGACGACCGAGAAATCGTTTTCGCGCCAGCGGAGTCTCCCCCATGCCCGATGAAAGTTCCGCTTCAAAGCCGCCCGATCCAGCTTCCAACCGGCTGGAACGCGAAGAGAGCCAGCTCTGGCGATGGGCGCTTCTCCTGCTGGTCCTGTTTGCGGCCGCGGTGGCGGCGTTGTCGTTTGAACAACTGAAAGACCTTCCTTACCGGCTATGGGCAATTCCCGCCGGACTCTTCGTGCTCTCCATCCTGTTTGCCGCCTATGCGTTCGGCCGCAAACGCGAGGTTTCCGAGCTCAAGCAGATTCTGAAGAGCTTTCAGGGTCAGTCCGGAATCGTGCCTTCGGAAGAACAACTCGATCAGCTCAGCCAATTGATCCTGCGCTCGCAGCGCAATTTCAAGGAGCTGATCGATTCCATGGATGATGTGGCCCTCGCCATCTCACTCGACGGCACCCTCAAGACCGTGAACCGCCGAACCGCCGAACTCTTGCGCGTTCCTTATCCCCAGTTGGTGGGTCGCAAGCTTGAGGAATTCCTGGGCGCGCCTCTGCATCCGGAAACCTCCGTGAGCATGGCGCGGTTCCTGGAGAAGCGCAGTTGGTCGGGGGTGGTCGAAGTCCGCCTGCAGCACGATCCCCGGCGCCTCTACTACGACTGTGTGGTCAACGCCATCGTCAAGGCCGACGATGTTACCGGAGCCAGCGTCCTGGCCCGCGACATCACCGAACATCGGGAAAAGGAGCAGCGCTTCACACAGTTGTTCGAGTCTCTGCAGGAAGGCGTGTACATCAGTAATCCTGAGGGCAAGTTGCTCGAGGTCAATCCGGCGCTGGTGACGATCCTGGGATACGAGACAAAAGAAGACTTATTGAATCTGCCGCCCGAACAGCTGAATGCCGATGCCAGCGGCGATCCCGTGCTGGGACGCGGCGGTAGCCAGAGCGGCCGCACTCGGACTCGAGAGGTTCGACTGCGCAGGAAAGATGGCGGAGTCGCCGTCTGCGTCGATACCTCAAGCGGCGTCATGGAAGCAGGACGCCTGATCCGCTATCAGGGCACGCTCGTGGACGTCACCGAGAAGCGCGCGCTGGAAAAGCAGTTGCAGCGCCAGGAAGAATTCCGCAGGCGCCTGCTGGAAAGCTTCCCCGATCTGATTCTCGTGCTCGACCTGAAGGGGAATTACACGTTCGTCAGCGCGCGCATCGGCGAACTCCTCGGCTACGGGCCCGAATACCTCATGGGCAAGAACGTGCAGGATCAGGATGTGGAGAGAACTTCACCCGAACTGGCCGCGCTCTACGGCACCGTCGCGACTGGCAAGAGTTCGCTGACATCCTGCGAATACAATTCCCGTCACCACGACGGCAGTTGGCGCGCCATGCTGGCCACGGCTAGTCCGCTGCTCGATACCGAAGGCGCGCCGGCGGGCGTCATCATCTCCGTCCGCGATGTGACCACCGAGAAAAAGCTGGAGCAGAAGATTATTCAAAGCGAACGCCTCGCCGCCATGGGCCAGATGATCGGCGGCTTCGCCCACGAACTCAACAATCCGCTGACCGCGATTCTGGGCTATGCCGAACTGCTGCAGGACTCGCAGTCCACCGATTCCGCCCGCAAGCAAATCGCGGATCTGCACAAGGAGGCAAGACGCGCCGCCGAGATCGTGCAGAACTTGCAATACTTTGCCCGCCCACCGGCTCTCGGACGCAGCCAGGTCGATCTCAATGAACTCGTGCACCGCATCGTGCAGATGCAGTCGTATCCCTTGCGCAAAAGCGAGATCACGGTAGACTTCCTGCCTGAACCGTCAATCCCCGCCATCATGGCCGATCCTAATCAGCTCATGCAGGTCTTCTTGAACCTCTTGCTGAATGCCGAGCAGGCCATCCGCGAAGCCCGCGACAAAGGTACGATTCGTGTGCGCCTCGGCAGAAACCCGGACTCGGTTTGGATCGTGTTTCAGGATGATGGTCCCGGAATCGCCTCCGAAAACCTGGAGCACATTTTTGATCCCTTCTTCACCACCAGGCGTCCCGGCCGCGGCACCGGTCTCGGTCTGAGTATCTGCAAAACCGTTCTCCGCGAGCACGGCGGCAACATCGAAGCCGCCACCTCTCCCGATGGAGGTGCAGTCTTCACCATCACCCTGCCCTTGATAACGGCAGAACCGGCGCCAGCGGAAGCAGCAACCGGTCAAGATTGAAGACGATCAGGCAAGGAGTTAGCCTCATGTCGAATTCCCTTCGTGTGCTTCTACTCGTCACTCTCACTCTAAGTCTCGCTCATGCCCAAAAGACCGCTGTGGCAAAGACGCCGGTGAACGCGGCTGCACCTCCCGCGGAGGAGTACACCCGCCTGCCCGTGCAGCGCGTCGTTCTCTACAAGAACGGCGTTGGGTACTTCGAGCATTCCGCTCGAGTCCGCGGCAAACAGGAACTCAATATCGATTTCACGACTTCCCAACTCAACGATGTGCTCAAGTCCCTGACCGTTGTCGATCTCGGAGACGGGCGCATCTCATCGGTCCGCTACAACTCCATCGCTCCCCTGGCGGAGCGTCTGAAAGCGCTGCGCCTCCCCTTCGGCGAAGAGATCACCCGCGATGATTTCCTCGTTGCCCTGCGCGGCGCCCGAGTTGAGGTTCACAGCGGCTCGGCAACCGCTGCCGGAAAGCTGCTCAGCGTGGACAAAACCAAAAAGCAGACCGCCAAGGGCGATGTGATCGAGGCCACCGAGTTTTCCATCATCACTGACGGCGGAGAAATGCGGAATTTCGAACTCGGTCCTGGTACCTCGGTCCGCCTCGCCGATCGTGACCTCAATGACGAGGTTGGCCGCTACCTCAGCCTGGTTAGCTCCTCGCGTTCCCGTGATCTGCGCCGTATGACCATCTCCGCCACCGGAACCGGCGACCGCGAAGTTTTCGTCAGTTACGTCAGCGAAGTGCCCGTTTGGAAAAGCACCTATCGCATCATCCTCCCCGAAAAAGCCGCCTCCAAACCGCGTCTGCAAGGCTGGGCCATCGTCGACAACACCATCGGAGAAGACTGGAAGGATGTGCACCTCACACTGGTAGCCGGTGCTCCGCAATCGTTTATCCAGGAAATTTCGCAGCCCTTCTATACCCGTCGGCCCGTGATTCCGTTGCCGGAATCCGTCCAACTGACCCCGCAATCGCACGAGGCAACGCTGCAAGAAGAAAATGTTGCTCCTCCCCCGCCACCTGCGGCTGAATACGGTGCGGGCCAAGGCGGTGGTACCGGTGGCGGAGTATTTCGAGTATCCGGCAACGGCACTCTCTCCGGCATCGTTCGCGATTCTACCGGTGCGGTCGTTCCCGGCACTCATGTCACGGTAAGCAATGATTCCGGTTTTTCCCAGACTGCTACTGCCGACTCCTCCGGACGCTACACTTTTCACAACGTCCCCGCCGGTACTGCGAAGGTGGCCTTTAGCTCCCCGGGATTCAACACTAATCAGACCAATGCTTTCATCAGCGCCAATTCGCGTAACCAGGTCGACTCCGAACTCCGCGTCGGCAGCGCGGCAGAAACGGTCGCGGTTGAAACCGAAAGCGCAAACTTGGCGACCAGCCCCAGCATGCTCAATGCGGCCCTGGCGCGGCAGAATTCCGAAGCGCAAGGCAAAGAAATTGGCGATTTCTTCGAATATGATCTCAAAGAAAAAATTTCCCTCGCCAAGAACCAGTCTGCACTCGTTCCCATCCTGAACGCGCCCGTTGAGGCCGACAAAGTGACGGTGTGGAACGAAGACTCCGGCGCCCTTCGCGCTCTGTGGCTGAAGAACTCGAGCGGCCAGACTCTCGACTCCGGCACCTTCAACATCATCGACAGCGGCACCTTCGCCGGAGAAGGCATATTTGCCACCGTCCACCCCAACGAACGCCGCTTGCTCTCCTATGCCGCCGACACCGCGGTGCAAGTAAAGTCGCAAGAAGAATCAGACCAGCGGCCCTACACTCACGTCAAAATCGCCAAAGGCCTGATGGTTCTAACCCGCGAACAGCGCCAGAACACCAAATACACCATCCACAACGCCGACACCTCGCCCCGCGACGTCGTCATCGAGCATCCCGCCGAGGAGAACTGGCAACTCGCCAAAGATGGTCCCAAGCCCGAAGAGTCGTCTGCCTCCTTTCACCGTTTCCGGGTGAAAGTCGAGCCCGGCAAGACGGAGACCATTTCTATCGACGAGTTCCGTCCGGAAGAAGCTCAGTACGTTCTCACTAATCTCAACAGTGACACGGTCGCGTTTCTGGTCGACCAGAAACGTGTCACCCCCGTGATGCAACAAGCCTTCGAGCGCATCCTCGCGCAGAAGCGCAAGATCGGCGACCTCAATCAACAGATCACCCAGCGCGACCAGGAAGTCACCGAGATCACTAAAGACCAGAATCGTCTGCGCGAAAACATGAAAGCGCTCAAGGGCAGCGCCGAGGAAAAAGCCTTGATCCAGCGCTACACCGGCCAACTCAACGCGCAGGAAGACCGCTTCGCCGCTCTGCGCAAGGAAACCGCCGACCTCAAGGCCCAGCGTGATCAGGCAGAGCAGGAACTCGAACGCATGGTCCTGGAAATTAATTTGGACGAGGGTTTTTGAGGAAGTTCACGTGCCATCACAGCTCGCTCTCAATTTTTCTGCGCGCGTGAACTCGCGTTGGTGACTTTGGTGCATCGTCGCACTCGCTCGCTTCGATCATTTTTCTCTTGACTTCGTTCTGCGTTGACTCTATACATTCAATCAGTTGCAACAAAAGATCGTTGCGAAATTCCATGAACAATGGAAAGGGAGAATAGATCCATGGCAACCAAAAAGAAAGCAAAGAAGAAAGCCAAGAAGCACTAAGCACCTGCAACAGGCACCGACAAAGGGGACGCGATGAGCGTCCCCAAAGTTTTTGCGGCTGAATTCGTGGAGTGCCGGGCGTCCCGGCTACCACACTGCCGGACGCGAGAGAATACCGTCGCTCCTCCTCTAACTAACCCGAGTCGATTTCTTCCACGGCGCCACCACCACCTTCTCCGTCGCCGGACATAGATTGCGATAGGGACAATACGAACACTGATACCCCGGCTTCGCGGCAAACTCTCCCCGAGCAATTCCCTCCGCAGCTTTTTGCACCCGCAATTTCGCCGCTTCCAACTCGCCGTCGCTCCGCGTCGTGTGGACGGCCATATTGTTTTCGAGGTTATGAAAGATCAGCCGGTCTGCCCGCTTTCCAAACGCATCCCTGGCCGCAAGCGCATACAAAGAAAGTTGCAGACTCTCATCCGCATCCTCTTGTGACCGCGGCTTGCCCGTCTTGTAGTCCACGATGGCTACAGTATCCGCTCCTGTGCGATCGATCCGATCCACCCGCCCGGTCAATTTCGCCGAACCCACTTGCAGTTCAAACTTGAGCTCGGTTTCGACCACCTCGGGTGGCGCCGCACTGCGAGCCACCTCGAAGAATTGCCGTAACTGCTCCATCCCCTGCCGCAAATACAGCTCATATTGATAGCGGTCCGCAATGCCCGCCGAAGCCAGCGCCGACCGGAACTGCTCCAGCAACTCGTCGTCCCCGATTTCACGCTCATAGCGCTGCGCGTCGTAAAAAGTACGCAGCACACCATGCATGGCCGCTCCGTAGTGCAGCGAGGCGGACACATCGCGCGGCAGGTTCCACTCCCGTTCCAGCTTGAAGCGCAGCGGACACTCTTCATAAATTTCAATAGCCGAAGCGCTCAGCCCGCTGACAAAATTGGCCGACGGCGGCATCAGCAGCCACGCCGCAACATTCGATTGCTGCACCGCGATTCTCTGCTCCTCTTCAGCAAACAGAGTATCCTGCACCGCCGCCGCTGAGCGCGTAAACCAGAATTTCTTGTAAGCCGGGTGAGTCATAAACTCGCGCAGGAACTGTGTTGGCTTAGGATCCTTCTTGCCCCGGCCCTGGTGCGCATAGATCGCCAGCGTGTCCTTGGCGCGCGTCATAGCCACGTAGAAAAGACGCCGCTCTTCCTCTTCGTGCAGTGTCTTATCGTCCGTAGAAAACGCGTCCGGCCGGCGCAGTTCCGGAGGAAAATCAACCAGCGGCTCCCGGTAGCTGCATGGAAACGAGGTCGAAGAACCGCGCAGGATGGCCACCTGCCGGAACTCAAGTCCCTTGGCGGCGTGCGCGGTCAGCAACTGCACAGCATCGGCATCTTCCTCGACGCGCGGAAGCGAAATTGCCCCTCGCGCCTGCACAAAGTAATCGAGGTACTCGAGAAATTCCGAAGCGCTTCCAGTTTCGGCAATAGCCTTCGTGTGCCACGTTTCCACAAATTTCAAAAACGCAACCACCATAGCCGACTGCGGCAAGCCAAAGTGGCGGATCACAACGTTTGCCGCATCGTCCGCGCGAACCCCATCCTTCCCCACTTCCCGGTGCACCTTCTCCACGCTTTCCAGCACCGCCGCGCCGTTCGGGAGCCTTCCCAGCACCGTGCGGAGATCAAGTTCCTGCTGCCGCACCGCCTTCATCGCCGCCCGCAACTCCGTCGGTTCGATCCTGAATTGCGGCAGCGCCGCCACCCGAAACAGGCTGGCGGCCTCGTTCGGAGACACCGCCGCCGCGAGGCAAGCCACCACATCGCGAACCTCAGGCGTGTGCAGGACGTCCAGTCCCTCGATGGAGAACGGAATGCCGCGCTCGGCAAGCTCATGGACCAGTTCATCGCGATGGTTGTGCTGGCGGTAGAGCACCGCAAAATCGCTCCACCGGCAGCGTCGCTCTTTGCGGTTCTTCTGGATCCGCCGTGCCAGGTCGGCGGCCTCCACTTCCTTGTCCCTCCACGTAATAATTTCAACCGGAGACGCGGCGACGGTCTCGCCCTTTTGCCGCGCCTCCTCCTCGCGCAACGATTCCAGGGGCGTCCGCTGGTAGCAGATTGAATTTCCCTTTTGCGCGTGTCCAAACACCGCCGGGTTTTCATTCACAATGCCAAACGCGCATCGCAGAATCGGCGAGAGCGACCGCCGGTTCTTTCCCAGCACAACCACGCGCGCCGCCGGAAAGTTCCTCAGGAACAGCGTGAACGCTTCGCTCGATGCCCCGCGGAACTGGTAGATCGCCTGATCCGGATCGCCCACCGCAAAAACGTTCGCTGCCGCACCAGCCAGCAACGAGAGAATCTCGACCTGCGCAAAGTTCGCGTCCTGGAATTCATCCACCAGCACAAAGCGAGTGCGGAGCCGTTCTTCCGCAAGCAGCGTCGAATCGTCCTTCAGCAACTGATAGGCCTTGGTGATCATGTGGCCGAAGGCGCCCAGATTCTTTTCCCGGAGCATGTCTTCCACGGTAGCGAAAACGCGAGCGATTTCCCGGCAGCGCTCCAGAATCTCCGAGTCTTCCAACTCCGCCTGCTTCTTCGAGCCCGCAACCCGTGGAAGTGGAACCTCGCCACGCTCAAGGCGCTCCACGTAGCGCGCGTATTCTGCGGGACCAACCAGTTCGTCCTGGCAGCGCCGCATGAAATCGAGCAGGTCAAAGAGGAACTGCCCCACGTTGGCCGCGCGCACAAAATGCTTTAGCCGCAGATCGCGAATCCGTCGGCGCAAGAATACCCAGAGATCTTTATCGTCGAGTACGCCAAAGCCCAAGCCGCGGCGCTGGAGCAACCCGTTGCACCAAGCATGAAAAGTGCAAGCCTGCAGCCCGTCAATGGCCGTCCCCTTCAATTCTTCTCGAACGCGCGCCATCATTTCCGCCGCCGAGTTCTCGGCATAAGTAAGGGCAAGAATTTCGTCAGCGCGTGCGTGCCCTTCGCGAATCAAGTTGGCCACGCGCCGCGTAAGGACGGTAGTCTTCCCCGTCCCAGCGCCGGCAATCACCAGCATCGGCCCCTGCACGTGGCCAATGGCCTGCCGTTGCCGCTCATCGGGCACGATCTTCGTCGCAATTGAGGCAGTAGCAGTCACTAGCCGGAGAATATCAGAGGTCGGTGGTGGAGGGCTGCGCCGGGTTGTGGAAGTTTGCACCCGGTTGTGGGGACCTTGCGAGAAATCCAGTCCCGTGGGGGCGTCCGACCTTAGCTCAGCGCTTCAGCGCTGGGTAAGGCTTCAGGTCGAAGTGAACACGTAGGAGTCACAATCCTCCAGCCGCGAAGCGGCGCAAGAATACAGCCCAGGGCGTAAGCCGTGGGAAAACGTTGGAAATAGACCAGCCCCAGCGGGGCGAAAGAGTGGAACGTACGATCCCCGAGCCGCGAAGCGGCGGAACAGGAAAGCCCGACACGTAAGTGCCGGGCAGTCAGAAGTGAAGTCTGTCGAGTCCCGCAGGGACGGCACCCGCCTTACGACACAAGCGCCGGAGAAACCGCCAGTTCTCACGCATACGCGTCCAGCGTGAGCGCAGTAGCGACAATCGCCGCAGTTTCCGCTCGAAGAATTGTCTCGCCCAGCGAGGCCGCGATCCATCCCGTTTCAAAAAACCAGGAACATTCCCCGGAAGCCCATCCGCCCTCCGGCCCCACCGCAAGCGCCACTTCCGAGGGCCGGGATTGCAAAGCTGCTCCCAGCCGAGCGTCCTCTTCAGACTCCGCAAGAACGATGCGTGCCAATGCGCCTGTGGGCAAAACACCGTTAAGTTCCTTCAGTTTGACCGGCGCCGTAACCTCAGGCGGCGCCGACCTCCGCGACTGCTCGGCCGCCTGACGTACGATACGCAACCAACGTTCATGGCGCTTAACCGCGGCGGCAGCCAGATGGGCATCCGTCCGCCGCGCGATGACGGGAATGATGCGAGCCACTCCAATCTCCGTGCACTTCTCGATCGCCCACTCCATGCGATCGAACTTGAAGATGGCAAGCGCGAGAGTGATCTTCGGAGCAGCCGACGGCAAGGACCTCAGCCTGGGGTACAGCTTCCTGTCGAGCGCGAAATCAACCCGATCATAAGAGACAAATGTGATCGTTCCACGCCGAACCTCATCCCCGGTGGCAATATCAAACTCCTGCCCCACTTCAGCGCGCAGCACACGGGCAAGATGAGCCGCGTGTTCGCCCACCAAAGCGGCCGTGTCTCCGTTAACCTCGTCAGCAATCCAGCGCCGTCGTGTCATGAACCAGTTCTCAGTTCTCAGTTGTCAGTTCTCAGTAAAGGCTCATTCATTGAATGATAGCGGCAGCGGGTTTGGGTCTTGGAAACTGAGAACTGATAACTGATAACTGAAAACTGTTTTACGCAAACATATCCTTCACCCGTCCCAACAGTGACCGGTGCTGCGGCTTATTCTCTACCGGAGACAATTGCCCCAATTCCGCCAGCAATTCCCGCTGGCGTTTCCCCAGTTTCCCCGGTGTTTGGATTCGCACCTCAACGTAGAGATCGCCTTTACCGTGCCCATTCAGCACCGGAACGCCCTTGTTCCGTACGCGAAACGACGTCCCCGACTGCGTGCCCTCAGGAACTTTCAGCCGCTGTTCTCCCTCCAGCGTCGGAACCATAATCTCCGTCCCCAGCGCCGCCTGAGGAAACGAGATCGGAACCACGCAGTGCAAGTCGTTGCCTTCGCGCTCAAAGAACGCATGTTCCTTGACGTGCAGCACTACATACAAATCGCCCGCCGGCCCGCCGAACGCGCCCGCTTCGCCCAGTCCGCTGAAGCGAATTCGCGTGCCATCCTCCACTCCCGCCGGCACCTTTGCTTCCACCACGCGCTCGCGCAGCAAGCGCCCCTCGCCTTTGCACTTAGGACAAGGATCAGTGATGACGCTGCCCGCGCCCTGGCAGGTTGGACAAGTTCGCGCAATGCTGAAAAACCCCTGCTGATACCGCACTTGCCCTCTTCCATTGCACGACCGGCAAGTCACCGCAGCTTTTCCCGGAGCCGCGCCGGAACCGCGGCAAGCGTCGCAGCTCTCATGGCGACGCACGCTGACTTGCTTCTCAGCCCCAAACACCGCTTCATCAAATTCCAGATTCAAGTCTTCGCGAAGATCGGCCCCGCGCTGGGCCCGGCTGCGACGACGCCCGCCCTGTCCGAACATGTCGCCGAAACCGAACATGTCTCCAAAAATGTCGCCGAAATCCTGGAAGATCGCAGGATCGAATCCCGCTGGACCCGCGCTGCTGCCGCCCACGCCAGCGTGTCCAAAGCGGTCATACAAAGATCGCTTCTCGCTGTCGGCAAGAATTGCGTACGCTTCCGTAATCTCCTTGAACTTGTCTTCCGCGTCAGGATTGTTCGGATTGCGGTCGGGATGGTACGTCATCGCCAGTTTGCGATAAGCGCTCTTGATTTCAACCTCGGTGGCCCCGCGCGCAACACCGAGCACCTCGTAATAATCGCGTTTAGTATTAGCGGCCAGAAACTCCCCCACTCTTTCTTCCAGCGAATCAACACTTACGCCAGCAACTCAGTCCAGCCCCGGAGGGGCGACCGGGCCGCTCTATCCCTTGCTATTCCGCGCCACCCGCACCATCGCCGGACGAAGCAGTCTGTCCTTGTACTTGTACCCGCGCTGCAGTTCATCAAACACATGATGATCCGCGACCTCGGTCGTATCCACCATTTCGATAGCCTCGTGCACCCGCGGATCGAACGCCTGCCCCAAAGCAATAATCGGCTGCACCCCCATCTTCTGCAGCGCATCCTGCAACTGCCGGTAGATAAGCTCAACCCCGTTGCGAAACTCGGACGAGTTGCCGCCAGCCCTAAGCGCGCGCTCGAAACTGTCCAGGATTGGCAGAACGCTCTTGATGACCTCCGCCGCGGCAAATTCGCGAAACTCCTGCTGATCGCGCACCGCCCGCTTGCGCGCATTATCGAATTCAGCCTGCAACCGAGCCAGCCGATCCAGCAAAGCGTCCCGCTCCGCCTTAAGCTTTTCCGTTTCCGAAATCGCGCCGACTTCGCCCGCTCCAGCCACCGCCGGTCCAGCACCAGCTTCTTCTTCGCCTTCCCCGGCCGGAAGCTCGTGCTCCAGTTCCTCGTGAGACAGTCCAAGCTTCCCAACGGTTTTTCCGTTTCCCTTACGCATACCCCTCGCTTACTCCGATTCATTCAAAAGTTTGTCAAACAACCGGGCAATGTACGACACCGCCGACATAGTGTGCTGATAATCCAGCCGAGTAGGTCCAATCACCGCCAGCGACCCCATCACTTCCCCGCCCACCCGAGCCGGAGCCCCAATCAGCACGAAGTTCTGCAAATTCGAAGCCGGCAAAGCCTCGTCCAGTCCAATCACCACCCGCACCGCTTCCTGCCGAGTGTCCAGATAAGCGCTGAGCAGCTTCACCACTTTCTCCTTCTCCTCAAGCGTCCGCAGCATATCCTGCAGACGCTCCCGATCCTCGGAGCCAACCGAGTTCGTAACTAAGTTAGCCGCGCCTTCCACGAACACCGTCTGCGCATCGTCCGTAGAAGCCAGCGCCCCCTGCTGATAAAGCTGCTCAATCGATTTCATCAGCCGGTCATACTCGCTGCGTTCCTGTTCCAGCCGCCGGGCCAGTTCGGCGCGCATGTCGCCCATAGTCCAGCCGCGAAAATTCTCATTGATGTAGCGCGCCGCCAAATCAAGATCCGCTTGCTGGATATCCAGCCGCAGCACCCGATCCCGCACCACCCCCGACCGAGTAACCACCACCGCCAAAACCTTCTGATCGCCCAGCCGCGAAAAGTAAACATGCTCCAAAGCATTCCGCGGACCGCTAGTAGCCACCGTAATCCCAACGCTATGCGAAATCAGCGACAGCACATGCGAAGTCCGCTCCATGAACTCCGCGACATCCGTAACGCCAGTCAAAGTGTCCTGAATAATGCTCTGGTTCTCGTGCGAAAGATGCGCCTCGCCGCTCAACTGCTCGACGTAATACCGATAAGCTTCCGCCGTAGGCACTCGCCCCGCCGAAGCATGCGGCTGCTCCAGAAATCCCGCCTCCGCCAGATCCGCCATCACATTCCGGATCGTAGCCGCACTAAGCCCCTCGCGGCTGGAGCGAGCCAGCGTCCGCGAGCCCACCGGCTCTCCGCTGGCAATAAATGTTTCGACAATGGCGGTGAGAATTTCCCGTTCCCGTCCGCCCGCTGGCCCTGCTGGCATAAGTCCCTAAACAAAGGAGAGGTTGCCCCACTCGCCGCGTCCGTTGCGATCAGTGGGAGTCGGAACCCTCCCCTCTAAATTCTTTAGATGCAGTGGCTTAGATTAAGATGCCGCCCAAGCCTAATTGGAATTCTAGGGAGCGTTGGGGAGGGTGTCAAGGATGCGGGGGGAGTACACCTCGGGAAGAATTGTCGACCCTCTCTCCTTTGCCGGCATTACGCCGCCGCAACCACTCCACAACACCGTAACAGGCGAGGATCACGATAATGGGGTCCAGGGGATGGCGGTAATCCATGCTCGGATGCGTCAAATAGAAGACCACAGGAAACGTGAGCAGCTCCAGAACGAAAGGGATGAGCGCCTTTCGCGCACTGCTCCGCCAGCCATAGGCTAGCCCGAGCAGCATCAGTGCCGTCAAGATCGTAGTGAACAACACGTTAGGGATATGGAAGGGCTCGTTGGCGAGAAATCTACGGTCTAGCGTCCAGAAGCCCGTCCAAGTGTAAGCAAAACGCCTCAGCGTAACCCACGCACAATAGGCCGGATGTTCGCGAATGAACGCTTGTGCCTCGACCTTCTTGGCATCCAGATACCCGATTTCCCCGAGGCTCACCCACTGGGCGAATTCGGCGGCACTCGTGTTGGGGTGCGATGAGTCGGGCTGGACGTCGGAGGTGTCCCCGCAGTTCCCCTCATGCACCTCCAGCCAGAAGCCGTCTCGCACGGGTACCAGACGGTGGAATGTATTGTAATTTCGAATGGTCCAGGGTGCGACCAGCGTCAGACACACGAGCGCGGAAACCAGCATGGGGAAAATCCAGCGCAGGCCGGCCTTGCGTCGCCGCGCAATCAGCCAGACGGCCAAGAAAGGAAGCGGTCCCAACAGCACGGGACTGATCAGCGCACCGATGCCCAAGATCGCTCCCCACAGTAGCCAGTCGCAAGTCGAGCGTCTCTCGGTCAGCCTAATGGTCTGCAGCAGCATCAGGCTGGCCGTTAGACAGGCCAGAGTATCCACCCACATGCGTCCCGCAGAAAGATAGATCGAATACGGAAATAGCGCCCAAGTCCAGCCTGCTATTCGCGCCGTGCGTTCGCCGAACGTGCGCCAGCCGAGACAGAACACGGGAATCACGGTGAGCGCGGCGAAAAGACTGTTTAAGGCGAGAATCGCCATCGCGCTGGCGGCGGTGTAGCCCCCAAACAGCTTCATGCAGGCAAACATCAAATACGGATACACAGGAGGAAGCAGCGCGGTCGGACCGCTGGGCACAAAGAAGGGCGAGGCAAATCCGTGTCCGTGATAGAGGGAAGAGGCAACCTGCCCCGCCTCACACCCAAAACTCCAGTAGTTGCGCGCTGGATTGAGATAGTCCGAGCACACCACAAATGAAACCACTAGGCGCATTGTCAGTGCGACAAGAAACATCCAGAGCAGAACTCGGCGGGGCAACTGCGGAAAAGTGAATGGAGTTCCGAGAGCATGGACTTCACACTGCTGCAATGACAGATGTGACGACTCGACCCTCGGCAAGACAATTCCTCAATCCTGGATTAATTCTATACGTGATTGGAGGTGGCCTATCCTTCGCGTTTTTTGCGAAGGGCCGCGTGGCGCACCAACCCCGGCTTTGGTTTGAGTGGGGATGTTCCCCATCTGACCGCACAGTGGGATTCCGGCCGCGATGCCGCTGGTAGCATGAATTTAGACGTTCATCATCAGCCGCGATAGCATAATACTGGCGACATAGCAGGCCAGAGAAATGCAGATGCCTGCGAGCGGCACACTAAAGCTCGAAATCCGTTGACTTAAGCCCCGTCGAGCGCAACCATAAAAGATAGAGATCTGATTGGGGCAGTTTCGGAATGTATCAGTCGACCAGGACGGCCCTCGAAACTGCCCCAACCCCATTTTCAGTGGTGTTCGAGGAGCTAACTCCTTATTCCGGAAGACTTTCCATATAAGTCATTATTCTTGAATACTTTGCGGATACTTCCTCGCTAACACTATGATTCTAATATACCGAGAAGAAGGGGGGGTGGGGGGGTACCCAGAAATCAAGAACTGAAAGCTCCGAGATATAAAGCCCGAACATGACCATCAAGCCGCACATAGCAGTAATCGGAGCAGGCGCCTTCGGAGGCTGGACCGCTCTCTATCTTCTTCGCGCCGGCGCCAAGGTCACTCTGCTCGATGCCTGGGGACCAGGAAATTCGCGAGCCTCCACCGGAGGCGAGACCCGAGTCATTCGCGGAGCCTACGGCCCCGATCAGCCGTACACGAAACTAGCCGCGCGCGCCCTCCATCTCTGGAAGCAGCACCAAGCCCAGTGGAAGCGAAAATTTCTTTTCCCCATCGGAGTCCTGTGGATGGTAGAAGGTAACAATAACGACGCATTCGAGCGCGGCTCGCTCCCGCTCCTGAAAGAAGCCGGAATCCCCTTCGAGCAGCTAACCCCAAGCGACCTCAAGCGCCGCTGGCCGCAAATCAATTTTCAGAACCTAGAGTGGGCCATCTACGAGCCCCAAAGCGGATATCTCCTGGCGCGAGCCTCAGCGCAAGCAGTGGTCGAACAGTTCGTAGCCGAAGGCGGAGAATATCGCCAGCAGGCAGTAGCAGCGCACGATCTGGAGACTGGCCAACGGAAAGCCCTCAAGCTTTCAGATGGCGCAACCTTAGCAGCCGACCAATACGTCTTCGCCTGTGGACCATGGCTAGGAAAGCTCTTCCCACAAACCGTAGGTCCGCATTTCATTTCGACCCGGCAAGACGTGTTCTTCTTCGGCACTCCCGCAGGCGATCCACGTTACAACGAGGAGAACCTTCCAGTATGGGCCGATCACAGCGACCACTTCATGTACGGAATTCCCGGCAATCAGGGACGAGGCTTCAAACTAGGAGATGACACGCGCGGCCCCAAGTTCGATCCAACCTCAGGCCAGCGCCTGGTGAGTGAAGAAAGCCTGGCTGAAGCGCGCCGTTATCTAGCCTACCGTTTTCCGGCAATGAAAGATGCTCCCCTCGTCGAGTCCCGCGTCTGCCAGTACGAAGACACCACCGACCACAATTTCATAATCGATCGCCATCCCCGCAACGCAAACGTGTGGATTGTAGGAGGCGGTTCAGGCCACGGATTCAAGCACGGTCCCGCGCTCGGCGAGATGGCGTCAAAGCTGGTGCTGAAAGACGAAACCGCCGACCCGCTCTTCCGGCTCGAAAGGCTTGCAGAAAAGAAAGTCCACCCGTAATAAATCTCTGCGAACTCCGCGTTCTCTGCGGTTAAGTTGTTTTGCTCCTACTGAATCTGAATCACGCTCTCCGAACTGCCGGCTTTGATCTCCTCCACGCGCGCCGCCACATTGCGGGCAAAAGCGAACAGCGACTTAGCATGAGGAGAATCCTCTCCCTGCAGCACCGACGGAGTGCCGCCATCGCCCGACTTCCGGATCTCCGGATCAAGTTCGACGCTGCCAAGAAAAGCAATGTCGAACTGTTTCGCCGTCTTCTCCGCGCCCCCGCGCGAGAAGATATCGACTTCGTGCTGGCAATGCGGACAGACGAAGTAACTCATGTTCTCGACCATGCCCACGATATCCACCTTCATCTGCCGAAACATCTCGATCGCCTTGCGCGCATCCTGCAAAGCAACGTCCGAAGGCGTAGAGACCACGATAGCTCCCGTCAACGGCACAGTCTGAATCAGCGAGAGCGCCACGTCGCCAGTTCCCGGAGGAAGGTCGATGACCAGATAATCCAGTTGTCCCCACTGCACCGATCCCAGAAACTGCTTCATGATCGAGTGCAGCATAGGACCGCGCCAAATCAGCGGCTTGTCTCCCGGGTTAAGAAAGCCGACCGAGATAACCTTGAGTCCATGGGATTGGATGGGAGCGATCTGCCCATCTCCTACGACTTTCGGTTGCTCATTGGTGCCCAGCATAAGCGGAACGTTCGGCCCGTAGACGTCGCCGTCCAGTAATCCCACGTTGTGCCCCATCTTGCTGAGGGCGATTGCCAAATTGACCGCGAGCGTAGTCTTCCCAACTCCGCCCTTGCCGGAACCAACGGCAATGATGGCGTTGACGCCAGGTAAAGGCTGAGGTGTGGACTGTTGCTGCCCAGGATGATGGGAATGTGCGCTCATCCGAAGATTATACGGGAGGAAAAGGCAGCCATCACCCGTCAGCTTTCAGTCCACAGTCCATCGTCCTCTGGACGAAGGATAGGTCCTGGTTTAACTGAGAACTGAGAACTGACAGCTGAGAACTGGTTTTCTCAGTAGTGTCCTTCTCCCAACTGCACCTTGCCGCGAAACATGCGATAGACGAACACAAAATAGCCTAGCGCCAGCGTCGCGCCCAGCGCCCACCAGACCAAGCCGACGCTCAGTCCGTGAACCCCAGCAGCCGTGTTGTAGATGGTGAGGTCGTACCGGTGGTTGCGGGCAGGCAGCACGACGGGATAAAGCGCGAACGCCGCTCCCACCAGCATGAACGTGATGTACAGGCTGGAAGCGACAAACGCCAGTTTCTCCTTGCCCTTGGGATTGGCCCACAGCATCACTGCCAGGCTGGCGAATACCACGATCGGAACCAGTATCCCGATCGCATGCTTCCCGTAGTTCACCATGATTTCCGGCCGGATGAAATAAGTCGCAACCAGCGAACTGCAGGTCAGAAAGAACTGCACCGGCCAGCACAGCAAAGCGATACCGCGGGCGCGGCGCCCCAGATCCTCGTCGGTCTTAAGCGCTACGTAGTAAGAACCATGCGCAGTCAGCGTCACCAACCCGATCACCCCGGTCAGTACCGTGTACCAATCCAGGATCCCCGTCTGCGGGCCAAGTTTGAAGTTAGTCCACAGCGGCTCAAAGAAATAGCCGCTCGCATCCAGTGGAACTCCCCGCACCACGTTGCCCAGCGCCGCCCCGAAAAACACCGCCAGCAAAATACTGGAAACGCTGAAGATCGTATCGAAGAAGTCCTGCCAGACCACGCTTTCGATGTGGGCGCGGAATTCAATGCCCACGGCGCGCAGCATCAGCAGCCACAAGACAATCATCAGCGGAAGGTAGAATCCGCTAAAGCTCGACGCATAAAGTTGAGGGAAGGCAAAATACAGCACGCCGCCAGCCGCCAGCAACCAGACCTCATTGCCATCCCACACCGGCCCGATGGCGCGCAGTACCCTGCGCCGCTCCTCATTCGTCTTGGCCGCAAGCAGATAAATTGCGCCTGCGCCCAGATCGAATCCGTCGAGCACCACATAAGTCGCAACCATCACCGCGACCACCCAGAACCAAAGGCTAGCCATATCTACTTTGCCTCCGTCGCCGGCCCTGCCACCGGGCCATGCTCAATTTCCCGCCGCAGCAGGAACAGACCCAGAATGCCCAGCACCATGTACATGCCCATGAAACCCAACAGCGTAAACATGCCATTGCCGGCCGAAACAACTTTGGAGTAGCCCTCTTCGGTGCGCATCAATCCATACACCAGCCAGGGCTGGCGGCCAAGTTCGGCCGTCATCCATCCCGCGGTATTGGCGATATAAGGAAATGGCGCCGCCAGCATCAGTATCCACAGCATCCATCTGGCGTTAAAGAGTCGGCCGCGCCACAGCAGAAACAATGCCACCACCATGACGGCGACGAAGATCGTCCCCAGTCCAACCATGATGTGATAGCTGTAATAAAGCAACGGGATATTACCCGGCCAGTCTTGCTTCGGGAACGCATCCAGTCCCCGGACGTTGGCATTCCATCGCCGGTAAGTCAGCACGCTCAACATTCCGGGAACTTGAATTGGGTTATCAATCTTGCCTTGCTGTTCGTTCGGTTGGCCGACGATGAGGAGCGGCGCGGCGGACTGGCCCTGAAACAATCCTTCCATCGCCGCCAAAGTCACAGGTTGCAGGTCGGTGACCATTTTGCCTTGTCCGTCGCCGGTCGGAAAAATCTGCAGCACGCTGAACACGCACCCTGCGATCACGCCGGCTTTGACGAAAATCCGGGCATGCGCGGTCCACTTGCCTGAAAGCAGATAGAACGCGCCCACCGCCGTCATAATGAATGCGCCCGTAATCGCCGCACCGCACATGTTGTGCGCATATTGCCATCCCGCCCATGGATTCAGCACGAAATCCCAGAAGCTTGCCAGTTGCAGGCTCCCATCCGCAGCCGTGAAATAGCCGACAGGATGCTGCAGGAAAGCGTCGGTAGCAATAATGAAATAACCCGACAGCCACGAACCCACAAACACCGCGACCGCCGATAGCCAATGCGCTTTCGGTCTCAGCCGCTTCTCTCCATAAAGGAATAATCCAAGAAACGCCGATTCGAGGAAGAAGGCGAACATGCCTTCCATGGCCAGCGTCTGTCCAATTACGCCGCCCGCGAATCGGGAAAAGATTGACCAGTTGGTGCCGAACTGGAATTCCATTGGAATGCCGGTTACAACCCCTAACACGAAATTGATGCCAAAGATCTTTCCCCAGAAACGGGCCGCCTCGTGATACGCGGGATCGTTGCGCCGCAACCCGATCGTCTTGAGCACGACAATCAACAGCGCGAGCCCCATCGTGAGTTGTGGAAAGAGATAGTGGAATGTTGCCGTGAACGCGAACTGCAAGCGGTGAACAAGAAGTACGCTGTCCATAAATAAGGCCTCAGGTCTAAGTTATAAGGTCTAAGCTACGAACAAACAAATAAAATTACCGGCGCTTCCTATCAGGGTATCGCTTTAGCGATACCGTAACTGCCCCTAAGTCAAATCCCCTTTAGGGGCTGGCCGTCTAACTCTTCCCCTCGATTCTGCGCGCTGATTCCTTGCGGCGTATCTCCCGCCGCCGCGCGGCGCCTTCGTAGCGCCGCTTTTCATCTTCGGTCTCGGGGACGACAGGTGCGACCGTCATCCGCCTCCCCTCAGCATCCACGGCGACAAACGTAAGATAGGCGGAACTCACATGCAGCGTCTCTTCGGAGCGATAATACTCCACCCAGACCTTCACGCCCACTTCCATCGAAGTGTGGAAGACGCGATTGACCGACGAGCGCAGGATCACGAAATCTCCTACCCGAACCGGCACCAGAAAATCCAGATGATCAATGGAAGCCGTCACCACGTAAGCACGCGAATGCCGGTGCGCGGCCATGGCGCCGGCCAGGTCGATCCAGTGCATCAGGCGCCCGCCCAGCAGAGAGTTCAGCGGATTGGCATCGTTAGGCAGCACGATCTCGGCCATTTCTGAAATCGATTCGCGCACCGGCCGGGGCCGCATTAACTTTGCTTTGTCGTCGTCATTCATAGAGGGTCAATCGCCCGCGATATGACTGCAGATAACAGCTTGCAAGCCTGAGCACACGCGGGTCGGGATGCAGGTCGATCCAGGCGTCGTTCACTAGATCAAAAATCAATTCCCCATGTTCGATCGGAGCGTGGTCTAACTCGCAAACAAAGCAGATAGTAACCTGCTCCCGCCCGGCGCGCACAACCGAAAAGCGAATCGCATCCCAGTCCCGCCGCGGAGGAAGATGCGGGCAAGCAGTTGCGTAACCAAGATTGCAGAATTCCCGTATGTGACTGTCGGACGCCGCCAGTTCCTGCCCCGAGGCCAGGCAGTTCCCCGTCCATCCCGCTCCCAGCGGCAGACGCGAAGGATGCGGCCAGGAACCATCGTTCAAAATCTCAAGCGGCACAAAAAAAGGGCAGGCCAACGTGTTCCCTCAAAGAACAGCCATTGTAACGCGACCCGTGATATGAATGGAAAGAACAGCTTTCAGCTCTCAGCTATCAGCTATCAGTTTTCAGCTTTGAGCTCTGATTCTTGGGTTTTCCTGAGAGCTGAGAGCTGACAGCTGAGAGCTTCTCTATGGATCGCATAGCCGCGCTGACCGAAATTCTCGCCGCAAATCCCGACGACACCTTTGCCCGCTACGGCCTGGCCATGGAGTACTCGAAGGCCGGACAAATCGACGAGGCGCTGAAGGAATATAAAACGCTGGTCGAGAAGAATCCCGACTACACGCCCGCCTACTTCATGGCAGCGCAAACCCTAGCCAGCGCCAGCCGAGTCGCTGAAGCCAAGCGCTGGCTGGTCGATGGCATCTCCTCAGCAAGCCGCACCGGCAACGCGCACGCTCAATCAGAGATGACCGCCATGCTAGAGGAACTGGGATAGGGCGATTGCAGAGGTCAGAGATCAGATTGCAGAGGTAAAGAATTCCAGACTTCACGATGCCGTTTGCACTCGGAGTTGTTCACCTCTGCAATCTGACCTCTAACCTCTGACCTCATCCGCGGTGCTACACTTTTTGGTTCACGCGGAGGCACCTCATGCGCCGTCTAGCATTTCTTCTCGTTCTTCTCTCTCTTCCCGCCTTCCCTCAAGCCAAGCACCCCTTCACCTTCGAAGACATGATGAAGCTGAAGCGCATAGGCGAGCCCGTCCCATCACCCGACGGCAAGTGGGTACTCTTCAGCGCGGTCGATGTGGATCTGGCCGCGAATACAAAGACGCCGCACATCTGGATCGTCCCGCTGAATGGTGGAGCGAAGGGCAGTGTGGGGACGGGCGACTCGCCCGTCCAGCAAAGCGCTGGGCGACCAAGCGAGCGCATCCTAATCCCCGATCAAGATGGCGACCGCCCGCGCTGGGCTCCGAATGGCAAATGGTTTTCTTTTCTGTCAACCAAGGAAGGCGGCTCTCAGATCTGGATAGCCGACTTCGATGGCGCGGTGGGCGCTGTCAAAGGCGTATACAAGCTGACGTCGATTGCTACCGAAGCCGGTGGCGAACTCTGGTCGCCTGATGGAAAGAACATTCTCTTTACGTCGGATGTGTATCCCCAGTGCGTTGGCACTCCAAAGGAAGTGGATAACTGCAATGGGACCAAGCTATATGAGGCACGCGATTCGAAAGTCAAGGCGCAGATTTTCGACCGACTGCTCTACCGACACTGGAATGCCTATAAAGAGGGCCGGCGTAGCCACATTTTCGTCAATCCAGTTCTTTTCGACACACTTCCACCCACGAAAGCTTTTTCCTTCGAGGAGGCCGGTCCGCGCGACCTCACGCCCGGCGACTACGACGCGCCTCCGTTCTCGCTCGGCGGACAGGACGACTACGCCTTCTCGCCTGACGGGCAGGAGATTTGCTACACCTCGAACCACGACAAAGTCGAAGCCACGTCCACCAACAACGATCTCTGGATCGTCCCGGTGAATGGAGGACCGGCCAAGAACATCACCGCCGACAATCCCGCCAGCGACTCGACTCCGCTCTATTCGCCCGATGGCAAGTACATCGCCTACCGCGCCCAGCAGCGTCCGGGATACGAGAGCGACCGCTTCCG
>Ga0209415_10003012_pt1 | contig 31423 bp, 17 predicted proteins | sample PeaSoiSIISIP2007_FD_187696 | JGI IMG/M metagenome (GOLD analysis project Ga0209415, IMG submission 187696) | Peat soil microbial communities from Weissenstadt, Germany - SII-SIP-2007 (SPAdes) (version 2) | ecosystem: Environmental > Terrestrial > Soil > Wetlands > Peat | place: Germany... | reverse complement strand
GCGAGAGCTCAGACCCTGAATGTAACAACCCTCTCGTTCGGGAACATCGCCATCAACACTCCGAGCACGCCCAAACTCGTCATAATCACCAATACACAGACCGTTGCCCTGACGATCAATAGCATCGCGACGTCTGGTGATTTCGCAGAAACTTCGAAATGCCCGATTGCCCCACAGACCTTGGCAGCAGGAGCAACTTGCCAGATCAGCGTTACGTTTATACCCACCGTTTTGACTACCGAAACCGGCAGTTTAGCAGTGAACGACAACGCTTCAACCAGCCCCCAAACTGTCCAGATGAGTGGAGTCGGGGTTCCCCCCGTAACCCTCTCACCGGCCAGCTATGGCCTCGGCAACCAGGCCGTGAATACGGTCGGCACGCCACACAACGTCGTGGTCACGAATTATCTGACGGTGCCTGTGACCCTTACAGGCATCGGAGTCACTGGCCCGTTCACCACAACCAACAATTGCCCGATGTCGCCCAATACTTTAGCCGGAAGAGCCACCTGCACCATCCCCGTCGCGTTCGCGCCCACCGCGCTGGGAGCCGCTACCGGAACGTTGACCGTGAACGACACCGCGGTGAACTCGCCTCAGACCATGCAACTGAATGGCACCGGCATTGCGCCCGTGTCTTTCTCGCCGGCGGCGTGGACGTTTCCGAACCAATTGGTGAACACCAGCAGTGCCGGAGAGACCTTCACCTTAAAGAACCTTCAGACCGTGCCTCTCAGCATTACCGGCATCTTGACTTCAGGTGCTTTCGCGCAAACGTCGACCTGTCCGATATTGCCCAACACGTTGGCGGCGGGATTAAGCTGTACGATCTCTGTCACGTTCACCCCGACTGTTCTTGCCGCCGTAACGGGAACCCTGACGGTTACCAACAATGCCAGCACGAGTCCGCAGGTGGCAAACCTGACGGGGACAGGCGGCTTGCCCGGTCTCACCACGATTTCTGTCACGCCGGCCAATTCCTCGTTGTTCGCCGGGAGCCAGGAACAGTTGACCGCTACGGCTAATTTCACGAACGGATCAACGCTCAACATCACCAATCTTCTGAACTGGTCATCCTCTGTCCCGGCATATGCGCAAGTAAGCTCTACGGGCCTGGTGCAGGCCCTGGTCCCCGGCCAGGCGATAATCGTAGTCAGCGGCTACCAAAAGTACATTACAGAAGCCACAGTTGAGGTCGCAGAACCGGCTGTGACCTCGATCGTAGTGACCCCAGGGAAGCCCACCCAGCCGGCGGGCGCCTATCAGCAGTTCTCCGCGATCCTCCATTACAGCAACCACACGACGAACGACTCGACCAGCGCCGTATCGTGGTCGTCTTCTGCGACCGGCGTTGCCACGGTCAGCCCCTCTGGGTTGGCCAGCGCCTCTTCTCCCGGCAGCACTACCATCCAGGCATCCTTGGGTTCTTTGACGGGCAGCACAACCTTCACCGTCTCCCAGCCCTCGTGTACCGCGCCCCCGGCCGGTTTAACCGATTGGTGGACGGGAGATGGCAACCTTGTGGACCTCGCAGGCAACAACTCGGGAACACTCCAGAACGGCGCTGCCTACGGCAGTGGAGAAGTCGCCCAGGCTTTCGCTTTCGCGGGCAATAGCAGTTCGGTGCTGGTCAACTCTCCCGTCTACTCACCCCCCGCCGGAACCCTGATGTTCTGGTTCCTGTCGACGGGTGGCGGAGCCTTAACAGGGAGCTCCGCCGGAGGTCAGAACCAGGGCCCCGGTTTCCTGGTCGACTCGGGAGGAAATCTGGATTGGGAGTTCGGGAACTTGCCTTTCCAGTCAGTCGGGCAGGTGAACCCCAATCAGTGGTATCACGTCGCTCTGACTTACTCCACATCAAATTCTGAGACCAACGTCAGTGTGTATCTGAACGGAGTCCTGGTGGCGGACGCAGTTGCCGATGCGAATACTTCCTGGAACCCGCAAGTCGCGTTCGGCGCGTACTTGGGTGGGCAGCAGCCGTCTTTCGTTGGTTCGATGGATGAAATCGCGGTATTCAATAAGGCGCTGACTTCGCAGCAAATCCACCAGATCTACGGTGCTTTCAGCGCGGGCATGTGCAAACCCACACTGCAAACGATTTTGGTCAACCCCGCGAACCCCAATCTCGCTCCCGGACTTACCTTGCCGTTCGATGCAGTCGGAACCTACAGCAATGGCACGACGCATGACGTAACCACGTCGGCAAACTGGAGCACGGCAAACACAGGTGTTGCAACGATCAATCTGAGTGGGCTGGCAACGGGCATTGCAACCGGAAACACTACGGTTTCGGCGGCGCTGGGCGCGGTTCAGGGATCAACCACGTTAAGCGTGACGCCCAGTCTGGTTTCTATTCAGGTGAATCCACCCAATCCTTCGACCCCGGTTGGAGCAGTGCAATCGTTTACGGCGACTGGCACCTTCTCAGACGGCAGCCAGCAGAACCTGACCACGTCCGTAAGCTGGACAAGTTTTACGCCAGCGGTTGCAACCATCACCGCAAGCGGAATCGCCACAAGCGTGGGTTCCGGTCAGACGACGATTATGGCAACGGCTGGTTCGGTTAGCGGGTCCGCCCTGCTAACCGTGGATTCTGCAACTCTCCTATCGATAGCCACGAGCCCTGCGACTTCCAGCATTGCATCAGGCACTGTCCAGCAATTTATGGCGACTGGTACTTTCAGCGATGGAAGCCAGCGGAATTTGACAACGTATGTGAGTTGGAGCTCTTCATCTTCAACGGTGGCAACCGTTGCCTCAAGCGGGGCAGCAAGCGGTGTGGGCCCCGGCACGGCTACGATCACGGCTGCATTAGGGTCCGTTACGGGAACAGCCAACGTTACGGTCACCACCGCTGTCCTGACTACAGTTCAGATCAGCCCGCAAAACTCCTCCGTGACCGTCGGAGGCAGTCAACAGTTTTCGGCCACCGGAATTTACAGCGATGGTACGTCGGGGAACATCTCTGCCAGCGCAAAATGGACCTCATCCGCTCTAACTGTCGCCACCATGAGCACTACCTCGCTGGGGCTGGCTGTCAGCACAGGAACGGGCACCACCACAATCTCCGCCAGCTATGGTGGACTGGCTGCCTCGACGACCCTGACCGTGCAGGACCAGCTGGTCTCGATCGCGATCACGCCTGCGACTGCCTCGCTCGCGATCGGACAGACTGAACAATTCAGTGCTATCGGAACCTATGTCAGTGGCGTCACGGAGAATTTAACCGGGATCGTAACCTGGGGTTCCTCCGCCCCGAGTGTGGCTGGAGTTTCCTCAGGCGGGCTGGCGACGAGCCTGACACCAGGTCAGACGAGCATTAACGCGAGCCTTGGAAATATTAACGGGCTGGCAAACCTCACGGTGGGCTCGCCCAGTGTGATAGGGCAATGGAACACGCTGTCAAATACCATGCCTATCAATCCCATCCATACGGCGTTGCTGAGTAACGGCGAGGTGCTGATAGTCACAGGCTCGGGAAATTGTGCTCCTACTATTTCTGGTTGTCCGTCGGGTCCGCCTTACGGCCCCTCAAATAATTCCGGGGCGTTGCTCGTGGATCCCTTCACCGGGCAAGTGGTTGCGCAATTTACCGTGTCGTGGGACATGTTTTGCAACGGTATGGCGCTTTTGCAGGATGGAACGGTGCTGATCGCCGGGGGCAACCTGCAGTACAACCCGTTCATGGGCGAGCCGCTGGCGGCAATCTTCGATCCCACGACAAACACGTTTACCAACCTCCAGAACATGGCGCACGGGCGCTGGTATCCCACGGTGCTGACGCTGGGGGATGGGACGATTATGACGTTTTCCGGGCTGAACGAGACCGGCAGCACCAACTCTTCGGTCGAGTTCTTCACGGAAGGCTCGGGCTGGAGCACTCCATATATCGCACCTTTTACCCCCGACCTTTATCCACGGCTGCACCTTCTGCCCAACGGCACGGTGCTCTACTCCAGTGCGACACCAAAGTCCAAGCTCTTCAATCCGTCGACGATGGCTTGGAACACGAACTTAGCCAACACGAATTACGGTGGATCACGCTTGTATGGTAGTTCGGTTCTGCTGCCATTGACGCCGGCAAATAACTACGATCCCCAGGTGATGATTCTGGGCGGCGGCAATCCCGCTACCAACACCACGGAGATCATCGATATGGGTGCGGCGACGCCGGCGTGGCAGTACGGGCCAAACATGAGCCAACCGCGCATCGAAATGAATGCAGTGATTCTGCCCAGCGGCAACATCTTGGCGCTGGGCGGCTCTCTGAATAATGAAGATGCGAGCACGGCCAGCTTGAATGCGGACCTCTACAACCCGGCAACCAATACGTTTTCTTCGGCCGGTGCGAACGCCTTCCCGCGCTTGTATCACTCAGTAGCGTTGCTGCTTCCCGATGCTACGGTATGGGTGGCCGGTGGCAATCCTGTGCAAGGCAACTACGAGCACCACATGGAGATTTATCAACCGGCGTACCTTTTCAACCCGGATGGCACTATGGCGACACGGCCCTCCGTCACCAGCGCCCCAAGCTCGATCTCTTATGGCAGCAGCTTCAATGTGACAAGTCCAGACGCTGCGAGCATTTCCTCGGTGGTCCTCGTCCGTAACCCAACCGTGACCCACGCTTTCGGCATGGACCAGCGCGAAGTGGTCCTGTCGTTTACTGCCGGAGACGGATTCCTGACGGTGACTGCTCCTCCCAACGGCAATATCGCTCCGCCGGGATACTACATGTTGTTTCTGCTGAACAGCTCCGGTGTGCCTTCTGTGGCGCCGTTCGTCCAAATGACCACGGGTTGGTCAGGCTTTGCACGCGTAGCCACACACTCTTCCTCGACTGGGACTCAGTCGGGCGGATTCGGGCAGGCGCAAGTGCCGGCTCGAACCAGTGACGTCGGGGAGACCAAGCCTCCTAACGCACAGAGCCCGGCCGTGGGCCCGATTGACCCAACCGCGTCGAGTAGCGGCTCGACGTCGAAAGCTCGAATCGACCTCAGAGGGACATGGTCCGGCACCTTTGTCTCGAAGGATGCAAATGCTGGTTCCTTTACGATGACGGTGGTCGTTCATGAGGACTCGAGCGGGCACCTTATTGGCAGCTCTACACTGAACTCCGATTGCCTGAAAGACGCGCAACTTCAGGTAAAGGTAACGGGCTCGGAGATTATCCTCGCAGGCAGCAATGAGGCCGGGGACAACATTACCGTGCGAGGCAAAGTCGATAAAACTGGCACAACCCTGAAGTCCTCCTACATTTTGGATGGCAGTGCTACGGGCAAGTGCGAAACCGACGCCGGAACAGGAACTTTAGCGAAGCAATAGGCGATCTTAGACATTGGCAGCGTCTCTTTCGTGATCGGCGATGTCGCCAGCGGAGTAGGCATCCGGCTTCGCGTGAGCAATTCCAAGCAGGCTTCCTTAAAAAGCTGACCGGAACCTTAATGTAGCGGAATCTATGACCACATCGCGCAGAGGCTTTCTTCGATTGATCGGCGCCAGTGCTGCCGCCGGCGCAACCATGCACCGTCCCATGCTGGCAGCCTCCAGAGCTGCCATTTTCGAGCCCTCCCGGCCCAACCTGGATGACGGCTTAATCCGCCTCAATAGCAATGAAAATGCGTACGGTCCATCGACGAAAGTGACCGATGCCATTAAGTCTTCCATCGCAAGCGCGAATCGTTATCCGCGTGGCGAATACGATTCGCTGACGGAACGAATTGCCAGTACCCACAACGTGAAAGCGGAGCAAATCCTTCTCGGCTGCGGATCTACTGAAATCCTGCGTGTGGCCGCATTCGCTTTCCTGGGAGCCGGCAAGCGACTGATCCAGGCCTCGCCCACTTTCGAAGCCATGGAACATTACGCGCGCGCGGCTGACTCGGAAGTTATATCGGTGCGTTTGACTCCGGCATTCTCCTACGATCTTGGCGGCATGCTGGCGCATGCCACTGCATCAACGACGCTCATGTACGTCTGCAACCCTAACAACCCGACCGCATCCCTTACTCCTCGTAAAGACCTGGAAACCTTCATTGGAAAGCTTCCAGCGTCGACTCTTGTCATCATCGACGAGGCGTATCACCACTACGCGGGACCGTCCGGGGCGTATGCCTCGTTCATCGATCGTCCGCTACACGACGAGAGAGTCATCGTGGTTCGGACTTTCTCCAAAGTCTACGGTCTGGCCGGGTTGAGGCTCGGCTATGCAGTGGCCGCGCCGAAGCTAGTGCAGCAGATGCGGAAGTTCGCAACTGGAGACAACATCAATGCCGTTGTTACCCAGGCCGCTATGGCCGCACTAAACGACTCTGACGGACTGAACGAGTCTATTGAACGCAACACGGACGACCGTCAGGAATTTTTCAATCAAGCCCTGGCGCGCATGCTGAAGCCCGTCGATTCGCACACCAACTTTGTAATGATGAATGTCTTTCATCCTGCCAGCGAGGCGATTCAGCTTTTTCGCAAGAGCAATATCTTAATCGGGCGCCCCTTCCCGCCCCTGGACACATACATCCGTGTCTCTCTGGGTCTGCCGGACGAAATGCACGCCTTCTGGCGGGCGTGGGATGGACTGCCATATTCGAAAGACGTAATGCCTCATTAGGCCCGGATAGCTCACGAACAAGATGGGGTCGCTGGGGTAGAATCGCCAATGCCCTAAGGCGGGATGATCACTGTTCGCTAACAGTGACCGCATAGCAAGACCGAATGCCCGCATTGCTGTAGGCCATTGCTGCCAGGGTGTGCGATCCGCTGGTCCCGTTGGTCCAGTCGAAACTGTATGGCTCTGTTGTCACCGTCGTCTGCAAAGCCCAGTCCACGTAGAACTCCACTTTATCGATTCCGCTTGCGTCCGACGCTGTGGCCGCAACCGTCACCGGATTGGCAACTGATGATTGGTCAGCGGGAGAGGTAATCGACACCGTGGGATAGCCGCTTGTGTAGTTCGTATCCGCGGTGCCGTGAATATCAGCGCCAGCAGCTTGATAGTTAGCAAAGGTTTTGGCATGATTTTCCTGCGAATTGTTGTTGTCGTAGAGAAAGTGGGCCGCAGTCAGGCTAGGCAGATGGAACGTGTTGTAGTCGGGCGGTGTGTTGTTGGCGAAGAAATCAGGTTGATTCGCCGCATCATATTGCTCATACCCGAAGGCCCCATTTGCGCCAGCGTCCCAAATCACCGTATTGTGATGGACGCTGTTCCCGCTGGTCACCAGATATTTATAGGGGGGAACAGTGTTGTAGCCCCGTTGGGCTGCGCCAATCAAGACTCCGTTGGCTTCGAAGGCGTCCGGGATTTCGACGACGTTGCAGTATGCGTTGACGCCAACCGAAGCGTAGACGCCCAGATTTGCGGCCGAGATCGGAATCGTACCCGGTTGCCCGTTTCTCAACAAGATGTTGTTCCGAACAATCGCTGAGACCACGCTAACTTCGTATGCAACACCACCACCGCCAACGTTATCTGTCACGGTATTGCCATCGATGAGCGGACTCGAACTGCTGCCATCGAAATGGATTCCCGTCCCGCCGTTGTAGCTGACGGTATTGCCCCGAACGACCGCGCCGAGGGTGTCGCCAAACTTGATTCCACCCGCCCCAAAGTCAGGAACGACATGGGCATAGTTGTTGTAAGTGATGGTGTTGCCGGAAAGCACGAGCCCCGATTGGGCCGAGTCTGAATTGGTCCCGCCACCAATTCCCATTTGTCCGTTGTTGTGAACGTAGCTGTTGAGAACTTGTGTTCCGTAGTTTATATGTACGCCGATTCCGTGATTCAGCAGAAGCTCACAGCTCTCGACCACCCAATTGAGACTCGCGTTTGGATTCCCACCACCGGCGTCCGTTGGGTCAATAGCCCCTTGTTCAACCGGAGCAGCGAATTCCTCGATCGTCAGATACAGGAACGTGATGTTGTTCACGCCCGGCCCAGACGGTACTGCGGCCACCGTCGGTACCACGCTGGTCTCCACCGTGTGGCCGCTTGGGTTATCGTGAAAGTAAATAACGTTGTTGGCATAGTCAAACCACCACTGGCCAGTCGCGATCGTCGGTAGTGAGGCTGAGTACAGATGTTGTAGAGGCACACCATCAAAGAACAAGTCTTCAGGATAGAAGCAGCCTAACCAGCCAGGTTCGCATTCATCCGTGTATTGCTGAAGCCCCTGCTGCGTTTGGCCGGTCACCTTGTAGTTCGTTCCGTCGTAAACCGCCAGACTCCCAATAACTCTCGAGCCGCTTAAGATAGCTGGACAAGAGGTTGCGGGTGGCGCGCAGGCTGTTTGGCCGATGAAGCTGTCCCCATTCTTGGGATTGATTGGACTTTGCAGGCGGTATAAGCCCGGTTCCAGCACAAATGTCGTGCCCGCGGGGTTGGCATCGACCACGGGCTGGATCGCAGTTCCGGGACCAATGGTAACGACAGGCCCCGAATAGGCCGTGAAGTTCACTCCTGTGACATTAGCGCCGCTGACCGTCACTTGCGAATTAGGTGGACTGAACGTGATCCCGTTCTTGCTGGGTGTTAATGTATACGAACCGTTGGCGATGCCGGTGAAACTGTAGTTACCGTAACTATTTGCTTTAGTGGTGCCGCTGGCTCCATCGCTGAGCGTTACCGTGACTCCGGCTCCATTCTCGACCGGACTGATGGTGCCGGAGATGCTAAACGTATTCGATGACACGGCAGAAGCCGCGAAGTTTACTCCCGTGACGTTGGTTCCGCTTACAGTCACTTGCGAGCTGGGTGGACTAAAGGTGAATCCGCTCTTGCTGGCCGTTACCGTGTACGAACCATTGGCGAGGCTCGTAAACGTGTAGTTGCCGGAACTGTTTGCCGTAGTGGTGGCGTTGGCCGCCCCGCCGAGTGTTACCGTTGCCCCAGATCCATTCGCCGCCGAACTGATGGTGCCAGAAATGCTAAAGGTATTCGATGACACTACAGAAGCCGTGAAATTTACTCCCGTGACGTTGGCTCCGCTCACAGTCGCTGGCGAACTGGTTGGACTGAAGGTAAACCCGCTTTTGGTGGCCGTTACCGTGTACGAACCATTGGCGAGACCGGCAAAAGTGTAGCTGCCGGAACTGTTTGCCGTGGTGGTGGCGTTGGCCATCCCGCCGAGTGTTACCGTTGCCCCAGATCCATTCGACGCCGGAGTGATGGTGCCGGAGACGCTATACGTATTCGCTAAAGCGGTGAAGTTGACCCCCGCGACGTTGGCTCCGCTCACGGTCACTGGCGAACTGGTTGGACTGAAGGTGAACCCGCTCTTGGTGGCCGTTACGGTGTACGAACCATTGGCGAGACCGGCAAATGTGTAACTGCCGGAACTGTTTGCTGTGGTAGTGGCGTTGGCCGCCCCGCCGAGCTTTACCGTTGTCCCAGATCCATTCGCCGCCGAACTGATGGTGCCCGAAATGCTAAACGTATTCGATGACACGGCAGAAGCCGTGAAGTTTTCTCCCGTGACGTTGGCTCCGCTCACGGTCGCTTGCGAACTGGGTGGGCTGAAGGTAAGCCCGCTCTTGCTGGCCGTTATTGTGTACGAACCATTGGCGAGGCCGGTAAAACTGTAGCTACCGGAACTGTTTGTGGTGGTGGTGGCGTCAGCTGCACCGCTGAGTGTGAGCGTTACCCCAGATCCATTCGCCGCTGGACTGATGGCACCCGAAATACTAAACGTATTCTGTGACCCCGTAGAAGCCGTGAAGTTCGCTCCGGTCACCTCGGCTCCGTTCACGGTCACTTGCAGCTTGGCTGGACTGAAACTGACCCCGTTCTTGCTCGCCGTAATTGTGTACGTGCCATTGGCGAGATTAATAAAACTGTAGTTGCCGGAACTGTCGGCGGTAGCCGTGGCTCGGAGTGCGCCGCTGAGCGTAAGCGTTGCCCCGGAGCCATTTGCTGCCGGAGTGATGCTGCCGGAAATGCTAAGCGGATTGGTTAACGGGTTTGACGGGGACGTGGCAGCGTTTTGTTTCGTGGAAAGACCTTGGCAACCCGCCATCGCAATCAGCAGCACCAGCACGCTTGCGTGCGCGACGTTGTTCCAACGTGAGCCCAAGTCTTTCACGGGGAGCCTTTCGTGCCGCACTTAGAGGTATAGCGGCGAGCGAAGTCTTTGAAATCCTTTGGTACTTTTCAGTGCTTTCCACTTGCACTCTAGCGCTGCTGGAGAGGAGAGGACATGTCACCAAAGGTCGGGGGTGGAGGACTTATTTTCGACCTATTCCATGGTCCGTTTGGCCATGATCGGAGGGTATGAGGGTCTGCGGCTAAGGCTCTGGGCAAGCCACACCGGGTCAGACCACACCGCAATGAAGAATTCGTGAAGCTGGGGTGGTCGAAGCTCGCGCGGCCCGCACGGTGTTAGCAACTCACGGTAGAACTCGAAACATCGCGGCAGTGCTGCTTGTATAACTTAAAACTACACTGCCAGTCCAGCTTGTTTCAGCCAGTCCGGCATTCGCGGCGAACCGGTACGGATCCTGGCGCCGATGCTCCCCGCATACCGCGCTAACCGGAGAGATGAATCAGCTGGCGAGTCCGATGCTCCTGCTCGCCATGTCGACGATGGCGCGCCCAATCAGCAGGGAGGCGGTCGCTGCTGGAGACGGAACGTTCAGAACATGCAGCGCCTTTCCCGATTGCGCAAACTGGAAATCATCAACTAAAGTGCCGTCGCGCCTCAGTGCCTGGGCGCGAACTCCGGAGCCGCCGGGGACCAGATCTTCGTCGCGCACTGCCGGGACCAGTCGCTGCAAGGCGCGAACGAAGACTGGCTTGGAAAAGGACCGGTGGACTTCGTCGAGTCCGCTGCGCCAATACTTTGCGGCCATTCGCCAGAATCCGGGAAATGCGAGTGACGAAGCCAGGTCTTTCAGGTTGAAGTCGGCGCGCCGGTAGCCTTCGCGGCGAAAGGCGAGAACGGCGTTGGGGCCTGCGTCGACTCTGCCGCTAATACGGCGAGTGAAATGGACCCCAAGAAAAGGGAATCTCGGATCGGGGACGGGATAAATGAGGGCTCGCACCAAAGACGAACGCTCGGGAATGAGATCGTAGTACTCGCCGCGAAAGGGAGCGATCATGACCTCCGGTTCATCGCCGGCCATGCGGCTGATGCGGTCGCTGAACAATCCAGCGCAGTTGATGAAGTAGGTTGTGGAGAATGCTCCGCGTCTGGTTTCGACCACAATCTCATTCGCGCTGCGCTTGATGCTCAGGACTTCCGCGGAAGTCAGAATGGTTGCACCCCGTTCCACGGTTAACTCTGCGTACTTATCGCAAACTGCAACATAGTCGGTGATACTGGTTGAGGGGACGACGAGGGCCGCTACACCGCTCGCATGGGGTTCGAGATCGCGCAACTCTGCAGAGCCGACAAGCCTTACGCCGGGGACACCGTTGGCTTCGCCTCGCTTTCGTAATTCCTCCAAAGGTTGTAATTCTTCCTGGCTGGTGGCCACGATGACCTTGCCGCAAATGCTATGCGGAATGCCGTGCTCGCGACAAAACTCGACCATTGCCGCGGCGCCAGCAACGCACAGCTTTGCCTTCAGCGACCCCGGCTTGTAGTAAATCCCGGAATGAATGACGCCGCTGTTGTGACCGCTCTGATGCCGGCCCACGCGATCTTCCTTCTCGAGCAACAGCAGGCGAAGGCCGGGAAATCGTCGGGTAATCTCGAGTGCTGCTGCGAGGCCTACAATGCCTCCGCCGACAATGATGACGTCGTGGTGCGAATCAGTCATGATCGATGATCATACCGCGACGGTCTGTACGCACCACCCGTCTTTACCTACGGACTCACCACCAGGGTTATGGTGGAAGGCGCTTGATGACTCAGCGTGCCCGACGTGCCGGTCACAGTGATGGTATAGGTGCCGGGCTGCGTGCCTTGCTGCTGCCCGCCGCCACCTCCGCCGCCACCTCCGCCGCCATTGCTTCCTCCTCCGCCACAAGATGGCAACAAGAGTACTAACAAGAACGATCCGAGCACGGAAGCTGGCAGAGTTAGTCTTGCACGCCTCCTCCGGCGCCGTCTAGTTGCCAGCAGCGCAAGTCCGGGTAGGGCCAGCGATAAGGCGTAAAGGAAAACCGTACGATCCGGCCCGGACGGAGAGAGCCCGGCTGAACTGGAGGTGGTGGTGACGTTCATCACGACCGCAGCCGAGCCGTTGCCGGGAGCTACGGGGTTAGGGGTAAAGCTGCACAGTGAGATCGCGGGCGCGCCCGAGCAGGACAAAGTTACATCGCTCGGGAACGACGAGCCGACGGGCAGCACGCTGAAGTTGTAACTGGCCGACTGTCCCGGGGTGATGGTCTGGGTGGCTGGAGTGAGTGAGCCGAGGGTGAAGTCCTGGTAGACCGCAAGAGCGATCGTCAATGTGGAGCTCGGCGCACCGGTTGTGTCTTGGGAGTTAATGACGATGTTGTATGTGCCGGGCGCGGCGCTGTTCGGAACATTGATCGTGGCGGTCACGGGAACGGAGGCCGCAGCGTTGATTGTGATCGGATTCGAAGGACTGAGTGTGCACTGCGCGCCCGGCAGCGCGGTAGCGTTGCAGGTGGCGTTGACCTGGCCGCTGTAGAAATTGGTGGAAGTGAAGGTAAGACCCGCGGGCACTTGACCGGCGGGCGGGGAAGAAAGCGTTGCTGGACCAGTAATCAGGTAAGCACCGACGTTGAACGGCACTGCGAGAGAATTCGTAATCGAACCCGATGTGCCTTGCACCGCGATCTGGTAGCTGCCGGGGGTGAAACTGGTTCCGTTGATGATCAGATTGACGGTGGCGGGGAATACGCTGACCGACGAGGGACTGATGCTGCAGCTGCTGGCTCCGAAGGTGTTTGCGCAGGTCAGGGTCACGGTGCCGCTGAAACCGTCCTGGGAGGAGATTGTGATCGGGCCGCTGGTGCCGGTGCTGCCCTCCTTCACGTTGGGGAAGGCGCTGGGTTCGCTGAGAATGAAGCTTGGGTTGGTGGTGACAGTCATCGTGAACGAAGTGGTTAGGGGCGCGGGTGCTCCGGCAGTTGTCGCCTGTAAAGTGACGGTATAGTTGCCGGTTGCCGTTCCTGCGGGAACGGTCACGGTCGCAGTCATGCTTGCAGGTGAGGCTGATGTTGGATAGACCACTGCGCCGGGAGTAAACGCATAGGATGCGCCCGAGATGCTGGGACTGAAGCTGCAGCTGAGGGTCACGTTTTGATTGAATAAACCTTGGGCTGTGACTTGAAAACTTACGGGCGGTGAAGTCGCGCCGCGAGGCTCAATCACGGTTGTGGGCGACGGTGTGGTCAAGCCGAGATTCACGACATGCAAGGTGAGAGCGGCAACGTGTGTCGTGTTATTGGGATCGGACCCGGCGCCTTGCAAATTGAAGCTGTAGTCGCCGATCGCTGCGCCCGTGGTAAGCGAGAACGGGGTGCCGGCTGAAGCGGGAATGAAATTCTGAGGGGTCGGCATGCACGGGCTGGGCGGATTCGTAGACCCTGCCGCGCAGGTCAACGTAACCGAGCTGTTGTATCCGTTCACCGCCGTTACGGTGCCGTTGAAGGTGGGCGTGGTTCCGGCGAAGGCGGTCAGCGGCGTGTTTGAAACTGCGATCTGGAAATCTGGCGTGGCGATCAAATTGAACTGCCATACGCCACGGCCGTAGGTAGAAGCGCGCAACAGCTTCTGGCCACCGGAGTTGAAAAGCGCGAGTGCAGTGACGGCCACGTTAGGCAGGAATCCACTGCTCGACCCCGGTCCGAGTTCGGTCCAGGCGGCAGCGGATGTTGGACTCTGGAAAACGCCGACGTCCGTGCCCACATAAACAACGTGTGCGCTCGGGTCAACGACCACGACGTTTGCCGGCGAATCCGGAAGGGCATTCGCTCCGGTCCCCGTGAAATCAGTCCAATTCGCGCCGGCATTCGTGGTCTGCCAGACGTGTCCCGGGCCGCCGGTGAAGCCCATCACCGTGACGTAGGCTGTACTTCCGGTGGGGTCTGACGAGTCGATGGCGACGCTGGAAATCGGGAACTGGTTAGGGTTGATGCTGCTGCCGCTGGGGCCGTTCAGAGTGGTGTTGGCGAAGGTTGAAACTGTGCCTGAAACCGCGGTGGCGTTCGTGGTGATCCAAACATTTCCGCCCACGGGGGTCGATAGCGCGTTCGGACCGAAGCCGTCAGTGGTGGCATAGATTACTTGGGAGCCATTTGCGCCGGTGGGACCACCCGCGGCGAGGGCGCGAACCGTATTGACCTCAGTCCCTGCGCAGGTGCCCGTGCCAAAGGTCTCGAAATTCAGGCTCAGCGCGGTGTATGCGCCTCCAGAGCGCGGTCCGCTCCACACCCGGCAGGTTCCCACCAGAAGCGACGTAGTTGACTGGGGATCGAGAATGTAGGGAAAGTAGAATGATCCGTCGTCGCCTCCGAGGTTGCTGCTGCTAACCACAACCCTGAAGAGGCTGTCGTTGCAGTTCACTCCGGACGAACATTCCTGAATATTCAGAGTGCCGGATCCCGTATCCGGGTTCGAGGCAAACCAGTTGTCGGTGCTGGGATCGATGGCGTTGTAGCCACCATCGCCACCCAGCACATTTCCCCAACTCGAACTCGCCGTGACCGTCGCGGTTGCGGGGGAGCCGTTATCCTGCGTGCCTCCCAAAAGCGTGTTGGGATCGGTCGCATGTTGGGAGAAGCTGACGAACTGGGTCATGGACCCAAGGTTCTGATTGAGGTCGTCGAATTGATTTGTGCCGGAACATGAGCCTGTGGAGAGTCCCGTGAACCCGTTCAGCGCGCGGTAAATGCCGCCGTCGTTCGCGAAATACATCAGGTCTGCCCCGGACGACGGGATCGTATACACCAGTGCGTGCTGGTCAGGATGCACGTGCGCCAGCGCCGACAGCGGGTCGCAGCCATAGACGTGCGTGAGATTCGCGAACGGCGCGTTGGAGCACGTGGGGTTGCCGGCGTTAATGGAGCATTTGTAGAGGTTGATCGCACCGGCGTAGAGATCCGTCGCAGACGCACCGTTGGGAACGGCCAGCAGTTCCAGGTTGTAGAATCCCTGATCGACACCGCAGCCATTGGAATCGCCGCAGTCGATGATGCCGCCATCGCTGATTTGGGTCCACGACGTGCCGCTGTTTGTGCTCTGCCAAATGCCTTGATCGACAGGATTGCCGGCAGAGCTCAGCGAAACGAACCACACATACATCTCGTTGCGTCCCGGCACGACCGTGATTTCACCTCGATAGATCGGACAGGTCGTGATGTAGTTTTGAGGGCATGCGGTTGTACTGAGCAAGCCTGCGGCGCCCGGCTGGGCGACGAGTCGTGTCCAGGTCAGACCGTCCGGGGAAGAGTAAAAACCGTGATAGCGCTCCGCCGCAAGAAATAAACCGGCCGAGGCGTTATAGACCACTGAAGTTGCCGAAGTTGCCTCGCTCGCTCCGGAGAAGAGAGCGTCGTAGGTCCAAGTCTGGCCGGCATCAGTGGAAGTGAAGAGGCCCCGGTAGGTGCTGGCGGTCAAGGCGCCGGCGGTTACGCCTTCCGACGTTGCCGCCATGGCTGCGACCACCGTGCTGGTCTGTCCACTCGCTGTGCTGAAGGCCATGCGCGTGGCGCCCAGGCCGCTGAAAGAGTAAGTGTCGCTGTTTGCGGTAGAAATCAACGTCCAGGTGTTGCCTCCGTCGGCAGAACGCAGAATGCCGAGCCCGAAGTAAGAATCGGCAGAATTGTCAGCTTCACCCGTGCCTACCAACACCACACTTTGGGTGAGATCGGAGTTTCCCGGCTGAATTGCAATCGAGCCGATGGAAAGTGTCGCCTGGTCGTCGGTGACCGCTGTCCAATTCACGTTGCTGGCCGGGCTTGTGGCCGCATTGAACGACTTCCATACCCCGCCCTGTGCTCCGCCGATATAAACCGTGTTGCCCGTGGGATCTGCAGCATCAATCGCTACGGCAGTGGCTCGTCCCGAAACCTGGTTGTAGTTCTGAAATCCGTCGCCTGTAGCGTCGGAGGCGAGCGGCACCGGACCCAGGGGCGTCCACGCTCCGGATGACGGCGGAGGTTGAGAGTCCGAATGGACGGTCTGAGTGCGAGCCAGCCGAGCGGCGCGGGCCTGCATCTTGGCTTGATAGGCTCGGTAGCGTAGCTCGGCGGAAGACTTCCCGGGAACCACACGACCGCGCAAGAACCATTCGGAGCGCTCTTCGACGTGATCGGCATCCGCATCGGCGATGGGCGCCTCGCGCGCAGTCTTCCTGGCGCCCTGCGCTTGTGCGACGGAGAGCAACGAGAATGGCAAGAGTGCGAGCAGGGAAGCGCGAACTGCGCAGCGGAACTCGGGAAAGATCATAGACGCTTATGTCCCCAGTATCGGAGGGCCAAATAGCACGGTCAATCAAAAAGCGCACAAAGTCGCGCTGAGGACCATTCCGGGAAACAGAAGGGGCAACCGTCGGCTCATCGACGGCCACGAAGCACCACAGCCTGGACTCCATAAAACGATCAGTGGCGCCGGATTGGGCATGGTGCCTGTACAATCTCCATCGGGTTCTCAGCTTGTTTCTATTTCGATTCCCTCGAGGTATGTCTTAATGATGAAGTGCTGGGTGCTATCCCTCGGTTTGATTGCTTTTTTGGCGTTGGTGTCTGGAATTCTGGTCCCGCGAGCTGAACCTGCGGACCGTGAGATCAACGTGGCGGCGGCGGCGGACTTCAGCGCTGCCATGCAGGAAGTAGCCGCCAACTATGAAAAGCGCACCGGCGTTGTCGTAAAGCTTTCTTTCGGAGCGTCCGGCGCGCTGACCCAGCAGATTCAGAATGGCGCACCGTTTGATGTTTTCTTCTCAGCGGACATGGATTATCCCCGGCAGTTGATTGCGGGCGGCCAGGCCGACGGCGCAACGTTATATCGTTACGCGGTGGGGCAGTTGGTGTTATGGGTTCCGAAAGATTCGCCGCTCGATGTCGAGCACAAGGGCATGGGCGTGCTGCTCGATCCGTCGGTGAAGAAGATTTCAATTGCGAATCCGGAGCATGCACCTTACGGGCGCGCGGCCGCCGCTGCGCTGAAGCATTATGGTCTGTATGAAAAGCTCGGCAACCGGCTGGTGCTGGGAGAGAATGTTTCGCAAGCGGCGCAATTTGTGGAATCTGGCAATGCGCAGGCGGGGTTCGTGGCTCTGGCGCACGCCATGGCGCCAGCGATGCAGGGCAAGGGGAGATACTGGGTGGTCCCGGCCGAGGCGTATCCGCCCCTCGATCAGGGTGTGGTACTGATTTCGCACTCGCCTCACCAGGAGGATGCAGCGGCGTTCTTGGGGTTTGTGAAAACCGAGGAAGCGGCTGGGCTGCTGCGGCGCTACGGATTCATCTCGCCTGATCAGAAATACAAACTGAAGTAGGGAACTGCCCAACAAACAAATGGCCATCGATTGGCAGGCATTTCGACTCACGATAGAACTGGCGGTGGTGGTGTCGGTTATCCTCTTGCTGATCGGCCTGCCCTTGGCCTATTGGATCGCCTTCTCGCGCCGGCAATGGAAATTCCTCGTGGAAGCGCTGGTTGCCTTGCCTATCGTGTTGCCGCCGACTGTGCTCGGTTTTTATGTGCTGGTTGCCCTTGGTTCTCAGAGCCCTTTAGGCCGCTGGTGGCAGTCTTTGACGGGACACACCTTGGCATTCACTTTCACCGGACTAGTGATCGGCTCCATCCTCTACAGCCTGCCGTTCGCGGTGCAGCCCTTCGCGGCTTCTTTCTCATCGGTCGATCGCAAACTGCTGGCAGCCTCGGCCACGCTGGGAGCCTCACCGTTACGCACCTTCTTCCGAGTGGTAGTTCCGCTCTCCGTGCCGGGACTGGTCACGGGTGTAGCCCTGGCGTTTGCTCACACCATGGGCGAGTTTGGTGTGGTGCTGATGGTTGGCGGCAATATTCCCGGGGTGACGCGCACGGTCTCCATTGGAATTTACGATCAAGTGCAAGCTTCCAACTACGCCTCAGCCAATGCCATGGCGTTGTTGCTGCTCGTCTTTTGTTTCGCGGTTCTAACTGTGGTCTACGGGCTGAACCGGAGGACCCTGAATCAAACAACGGTGAATCACGGAACGTGGACGATGGGTCCGGTCAAATAAGCGAACCTCGATGCCCACTCCTGCGGAACCAACACCCGCCAACCCAACCCTGAGCGCACGCATTCGCAAAACCTTCTCTTCCCCAGAGCGCCTGTTCTCGCTCGACGTAGATTTCAGCGCCGTGCCGGGATTCACCATACTGTTCGGTCCTTCAGGATCTGGCAAAACCACACTGCTCGACTGCGTGGCCGGTCTGGCTGCTCCGGATGCCGGGAGAATTGTGGTGGGTGAGCGCGTCTTGTTTGACGCGGGCTCGGGTGTCAACGTCACGGTGGCTAAGCGCGGCGTGGGATATGTCTTGCAGGATTTGGCACTGTTCCCACACCTGACAGTCGAGCAGAACACGGAGTACGGTCTGGCACACTTGCCACGATCTGTGCGCCGGCGGCGGGTTGCGGCGATGCTGCAGGAGTTCCGCATCGCGGATCTCCGCCAACGGCGCCCCGGGGAAATCTCGGGCGGCGAGCGCCAGCGTGTGGCGCTGGCGCGAGCTTTGGTGACCGACCCATGGGTGCTGTTGCTCGATGAACCTCTGGCGGCTCTGGACGCCCCTACCAAATCGAAGATCCTCGACGACCTCCGGCGGTGGAATCAGGCGCACCGCATCCCGATTCTGTATGTCACGCACGCGCGCGAAGAAGTGCTTGCGCTCGGCGAACGCGTGCTGGTGATGGAAGAGGGCCGCATCGTCGCGCAGGGCACGCCGCATGAGGTGCTGGGCGCTCCATTCCAGGAAGCCGTGGCGCAGTTAGCGGGGTTTGAGAACATCTTTGACGCCACCGTGGAATCGGTACACGAGGATCGCGGCACCATGCTTTGCCGAATCATCACTTCCAGTTCGCCGGGCAACCATGAGGACAGACTCGTTCTACTGGAGACGCCTTTGATTCGCGCGAAGGTGGGCTCACGCCTGCGGGTCGGTATCCGTGCGGGCGACGTTCTGCTGGCCGTCGCAAAGCCGGTTGGATTGAGCGCCCGTAACATTCTTGCCGGGCGCCTGGTCGCCATGGAAAGGCGCGACATGATTGTTTCCGCCCGGGTGGATTGCGGCATAGAGATGGAAGTCCATCTAACCCTGGCGGCCCGTGATGCCCTGGAGCTGACCGAGGGCCGCGAGGTATGGCTGGTTATCAAAACTCATTCCTGTCATTTAATGCGGCCTTGACATATAATGCTGCGAGCGTTTCTGATGTTCCGGAGCGAAGGCGGCGGAGACCAGCCAAGGTTTCTGCTTTCCCTCCTCTGTAGTTGCGAGCACGATCCCCCACATCCATCACAGGAGTCGTTTCGTGCAGTCTGCGCCTCAGGGCCTATCGATCAAGTTCATTAAGCGCCTGCTCGCCTGGGCATTTGCCTCCTGGATATGTGCCGCAACGTCTGCGTCCGCCCAGATACCCGCCATGAACGCAGGGCCGGATGGCTTTGCCATGTTGGACTTCTCGGAAATGTACCTCGACCAGGTGAACCGGCACGCGAAGGAGAGCGAGAAACAAAAAGCCCAGGATAAAGCTCTGGTTGATTCGGGTGTTGTTTCCGCGCTCGACCTGGAAGCTCCCATGAAAGCTGTCGAGGAGTACAACCGCGGCAGCTCCCTGATGAAGGCGCAGAACTCGAAGGAAGCGATCAAGTACATGCAGAAGGCGATCGCCGACTATCCCAAGTTCGTTACCGCCCACATTGGTCTAGGGCTTGCCTATGTCGATCAGGATGATCCGGGTCACGCCAAGAGTGAATTTGAAGAGGCTGCCAAGCTGGACAACAAATTTCCCGGATCGTTCCTGCATCTTGGTCAGTTGGCGTTGTCGCTCAAAGAGTTTGGCAACGCGCAGACCGCACTGGAGAAAGCGGCGTTGCTCCGTCCGAAGGACGCCAGGATTCTCTCGACTCTGGCCTACGCGGAAAATGGAAACCATCAATATCAACAGGCCGTACAAACGGCCGAGCGAGTACATGCCCTCGATCATAAAGGGCTGGCGAATGTGCACTATATAGCTGCGGCAGCGGCTCTGTCTCTAAATGATTTCGATACCACGGAGCGCGAGCTCAACTTCTTTGTAAGCGAAGACCCCTCGAATGCGTTCGCTCCCGTCGCACGGCAGAATCTGGCAGCTCTTGCCCACAACAAGGCGGTTCGCGCAGCCGGCGCCGGCAATCCGCAGCAAGCAACAACTGTGGTTGCTTCTCTGCGGACCCAGACCTTCCCCAACAGTGATCGATTGAAGGCGCAACTGACTGCCGTGGGCGACGAATCCGATGCCGGGACCTGCGAAAACTGTGGCACCCTAGCCGAGGCAGACTCGGACAAAATGGGCGGCGACGCCGCCGCAACTTCGGGTGTGCCCCGGAGTCCTTCGACCTCTGCTCGCGGGATTTTTACGATTCGCAAGAGTGTGGACGATGTGGCCCTGTTTTTCTCCGTCAGCAGCCATGGGCACATGGTGAACGATCTGGAGGCGTCCAACATCCAGATTCGTGATGACAATAAGCCTCCCGAAAAGGTGGTGCAATTTGCCCCGCAGTCGAAGCTTCCTTTGCGGCTGGCGCTGCTGGTAGACACCAGCGGTTCGGTGCACGACCGGTTCTCCTTCGAAAAGAGCGCTGCAGCTAAGTTCGTTCAGAAAGTGCTAAGCAGTCCCTCCGACCTCGGATTTATCGCAGGTTTTTCCGTCGAACCTGCTGTCACCCAGGATTTCAGTTCGGACCCAGTCGAACTGGGAAAGGGGATTGACAAGCTTGCAAACGGAGGCGGAACAGCGCTCTTTGACGCAGTGTTATTCGCGTGCAGGAAACTGGCAGAGTATCCCGACGGCGAGCGCGTGGCGAGGGTCCTGGTGGTCCTGAGCGACGGCGAGGACAATTCCAGCCACAGCACCCTGAAGCAGACCATCCAGCTCGCTGAAAGGACGGGGGTGACGATTTATACCGTCAGCACGAGAGAGGACATTGGCGACAAGACGGATGCCGACAAAGTGTTAGAGGTACTGGCGGAGCGCAGTGGTGGCGAGGCGATGTTCCCGGGAAATTTGTCCACTCTGGGCTCTTCTCTCGATAAGCTGCGTGATTTGATCCGCAGCCGCTACTTCATCGCGTACAAACCGGCCGATTTTCAGCCAAACGGAAGCTATCGCACCATCAGCATCATCGCCGAGAAAAACGGCAAACGCTTGCAGGTCCGGGCTCGCAAAGGCTACCACGCTCGCCTCGAAGCAAGTCCCAACTAGACGGAAAGCCGGAAGCTTCCTCCACCCGCTCCATCTCAATCACTGCAACCCACTGACCCGGGCGCTGCTCAGAAAATACGACGCGGCCGCCGAGGATCTGGGCCACGGCGGCAGGCGGCAGGTCGCGGTGAAAGCCAAAAAAGCGCGTCTTTAGCTCTGTCCAAGCCCGCCAGCGATCCCATACCGCGGGCCCAGGCTCGTATTTCGTGGAGAAAATCAGGGCGACCTGGTAGTTCGAGCGAACGGCGGCTGCGGAAAGCACCTCATCCAGGGAGAAGTTCTCGATGCGAACGACGCGCATTGGCCGCGTAATATAACCGAGCCAGGGTCGGTTTATTTCGTCCGAGGCAGGCCATGCCGTCAGCACCTGCGCCATGGGGTAACGAGCCTCGAGGAAGCGCTCGCCATCTTCGTGCAGCACGACGTAGTCACGGTAGGCGAGATTGTCCTCAGGCGAGAAGCCATACGGAGGGTTCCAGAACCAGGCCGCAATGAAAGCTATTGCTACGCAAGCAACAGCCGCGCGCCAGTAATGCAGCCTGCGCCAGAGCGTTGAGATTGAAAGGACAATTACCAAGGGCACGGCCGGAAGCATATAGCGAGCCAGAACCGCGCCGCCGATCAAAGCCAAAGCCACGGCATAGGTGAGCATGACAATGTAGAAAACCATTTGCACCGGGATGCTGATCCGCGGACGCTCGGAAGCGGAATCATGCTGTGGCGACAGCTTCCACATCGCAAGCAGCATCGCCATCGTCAAGATCCACAGGTGCAGATAACCGCTGATCTGCCAAAACCGCATAGCCAGCGCGAGCAGAAACCGGGCGAAGCTGAGAGTGGCCGCCACGTTGTAGCGGAAAAACTCCGGATTGCCGAAGACGTAACCGGTCTCCGCGTAATGATGGGCATACCAAAAAGCAAGCGGCACCGCCGGGATCAGCAGCGAGGCCGTGCGCCGCGCAGTACCGGCTTTCGATTCGCGGTCAGCGTCCTGCAGCCAAAATTTACGCAGCGAACTCTTGCGCGCGAGCAGGCCGATGATCTCCCACCCGGCAAGCGCCGTGGGAGCTAGAATCGCGGTTTCCTTCGCCAGGGCCGCTAGGGCGAACCAGAGCGCCGTTTCGACCGCTCCACCTTCCAAATAGGCAGAGAGGCCCCAGAAGGTAAGCCCCGCAGCGGCCAGATCCACCTGCGCAAGAGAACTCTGCGCGAAAAAGACGGGATACAGCGCGGTGCACAGCGTGGATGCGATCGCAACTTTTGTGTTGGCCACGCGTTCAGCCAGTCGAAATAAACCCAAAAGCGAGAAGGCGGCGAGGACCAGCATGGCCGTCCGCGTCACCAGAGGAGCGTAGCCCACCACCTTCCACCAGAGCGCCAGCCAGGCCATCACCAGAGGTGGGTGCGCGTTCGAAACCGCGGAGTGAGGAATCAGACTTCCCGTGAGCAGGAGATCGCGAGCGGCCGGAACGTAGTAGCCGGCCTCGTCCCAGAAGTAAGGCAACTGCAACAAAGGCGCATGCAGCAGAAAGATAAATACAAAGATGACCGCAAACACCACAGCCGGATAAGCGCCTGACCATCCTACTGGGCTACTCCGGCCAGACCGGTAATCTCTCAGAATCTCCCTCCTGGTCGTAATTAGGGTGAGGAATATTTGTCAGCAACGGATCTCAACCGCACCCACCGGCCAACCAGTCCATCTCGAGAAACCGCTCCTAGTGCACCGGCCCAGTCGGAGTCAGGCGTGGATCGAGCTTAATCTCACCGAAGGCGCTCTCGTAGCCGGCGATGTTCTGCTGCAGCAGTCCGAGCAGCGCCTTGGCCTGCTGCGGACTGAGATAGATGCCCTGGAAGTTGCGAATCTCGACTTGAGCTTCGGTCTGCTGTTGCAGAGTTCCGAAAACCATGAAGAAGTCCCAGACATTCACCCGCATCTGCACGCTGTTGGCATAGGCCTCGCGGTAGTCGGGAGCATTGACCAGTTTGACGTTAGGTTGCGCAGGAAGGCTCATAGAAAAGCAGTGTAATGACTTAGGGGGCGTGAAGGGAAGGCGGCGCACTGGAAATTCTCGGCCCCCAGGAGAAAATCTCGGGCAAGAGTGGTTCGAGCCGAGCAGCCTGCGACCGACAAAAAATGTCATTCAGTTTACATCTTTCTGCCTTTCTGACCTCAAATGGCTTGCCGCGAAAGGTCATGGACGTTAGCTACTTTGCTGAAACCAAAGGGGTTGTAGGATGTCACTACAGGTGTCGTCTGGCGTTCAAAGTGCGAGACTTGATGCGGTTCCTAAATTGATTTTCTTGCGAGCACTCTATGACTCATAATCCCGAACACGGGGTCACTGAAGAAATCATTCTCCCTGAAAACCTGCTCCCTCTTGGGTCTGTGCTGGGCGAGGGCGTCACCCCGCTGGACGTCAGCATGGTGCTGGCGAAAGTGTTTAAAGTCCAGTACGCGGAAGTCGCCCTGCTGCGCCTCGAAGGCGGCCTGCTCAAGTTCATTTTTCCTGAGCACCTGCGTACTACCGGAGCGATTCCGATTTCCAGCAAGGCGGTCGCTGCCCACACTGCGTTAAGCAAGAAGGCCGAGATCTTCAACAATTTTGCCCGGGTAAAACATGCCAGCATCTTTGAGACGATCAAGCCGGTTGGCTCCGAAACCGAAGAACTGGCGCCACCCGCGCCCATCCAGAAGCTGATGTCGGTGCCGATTCTGGATCACAAATTGACGGTGCTTGGTGTCATTCAAATCTCACGCAAGGGGCTGGATCCGCGCTTCACTCAGGACTTCAGCCGCGAAGATTTGCATGATCTGGAACTCGCCGCCGGGGTGCTGGCGGCTTCACCAGTGATGCTGGCGAACTGAAGACGGACTTCGAAGGATTAGGCGGCTGCCGGCCTAGACGGGTCGGCGACCACTTTTATTTTTGGGCGTCTGTCGTGAGGAAGCCCGCCAGCGGCGTCACTCCTTGAGCCCGGCCACTTTTCCCCGCAAGACAGTGATTGAAGCTTTCGGCAGCGTGAACGCAGTCTGCGGCCCTGCCGCCACGGTGGTCGCGATCGGCGGATGATCCGGGTCAGCATGACTGTTGGGCCCGTCGTTTATCCACACATACTGCTCGCTCCCGAAAGTCACAAAGGTGACCGGTCCAGAAAATGATCCAGCCTGCTTGCTCTTGGAATCCTCAAACTGTACACGCACGGTGTGCGAGTTGGTCTCGTCACGGTTGACCAGCATCAAAGACCAATTCCCGTCGGGTCGATGCACCGCATACGATGTAACCAGCGCATTACCCTCAGGATCCTTAATACCAATCGAAGAAGGGAACATATGATGCACCCCGGAGCGATGCTGCACCCACTCCAGGTTAATCATGTGAGCCGCGAAGTAGGGCGAAGTGTATCCCTTGATGTCGTAGCCTTGATCAGAACCGCCTTCGTCGGAAACAAAATTTGACCACGAGGCCCAGCCCAGACAACTGTTCTGAACGCCCTGCGGCTGAATCGGTGAGTGATAGAACGCAGTGCCTCCACCTTCGAAGAATGAGCCGACATTGTCCGCGAGCCATAGCGCGGCAAAGATCGTGGTCATCGGCCCAGTGAGCTCGGCCGCAAGATGGTTCTCGGTCACCATGAGCGGAACCTCTTTGGGAACGCCGTCGTCTCTCCACACCTGCAGGATGTGCTTCATCAACTGAGGCTCGGTATAGAGAGTTTTCCAGGTGATCGTGCACGCCTCGAACGGATAGTGCTCAAACGACACGAACGCCAGGTCCGAGACGCGGCCATGCGCCTTTAAGTAATCGACGAAGCGTCCCATCCACGAAATCCGGCCCTGCGCATCGGGCCAGACCCGAATGTCCTCATTCACTCCTTCGAAGATCGGTCCACCCAGTTTCAGTTTCGGGTCGACCTTGTGAATAGCTGAGGCCCACTGAATGTACAGCGCTGCGTAATCCTCCGGCATGGCGTGCTTGCCGTCGGGCTCCTCGCCCAGTTCGACGTATCCAAGGCTGTAGCCGCGCTTTTCGACGTACGCAATTTCAGCAGCAGCATCGTCCGGCGTGCCGTAAAGCATGGTAACCGGAATCATCGCGGGAAGATTGTTGGTGAGTCCGCTGGTGAAGAAGAGATCGAAGCCGCTGTGCTGATAGCCGCCAGTGGCGTTCACGTCGGTAGCCGAGTGCCAGGGATCAATCGAAGACGAGCAATAAGTCGTCGGCTGATCACCCATATTCTTCTGGACTTCGGCAAAGGCGCCGCTGGAATCGACGATGCCAACGCGGATCGACTGAATGGCGTATCCCACACAGTTGCGGACGTCGTCCGATCCGTGCAGATCGCAAGTGTTCGAGGATTCCGTCATCAAGACGCGCACGTACTGCGTGTCGATGGGCGAATCGGCGAGCTTTAAGTTAACGGTCCCGCCTTGAGCGTTTCTTATGGCTCCCGCAGAAAAAGTCTTCCACTCGCCCTGCGGGCCTTCATCGAAGTCTAGCGCGCGTTTTCCCACCCAATACTCGACCTGGTAAGTGGTGGCATATGGGCTGGCCCATGCGATGCGAATCGCATTTATCGGCTTTTCGGCCTGCAGATCCACAATCACCCATTGCGGGTGCAGCGCATCGCTCTCTCCCGTGAACTTGCTGGTGAGATACGGATTGCTTTTCCAATAAGTGAGATTGGGGCCTTGCAGAGGTCGGTCGCCGCTGGTCGAGAAGCCACGATGCGGCAGCGCGTAGGAAAGAATGTAGCGCAGCGGCTCCTTTAGCTCGGTGCTTCCGGTGAAGTACCCGCTCTTGTGCGTCGGATCACTCCACGTTCCATTCTCAGTCCAGTGCCACGCCGCCATGCGCAGCTCGGAATTGTTGCGATAAGTAATCGGTCCCCAACCCGCTGACAAGGACTCCTGAATGATGTGTGGGGTGTAAACCTTGTCGATTCCATCGTGCGAAAGAACGTCAATAGAACTGCCAAGAGCGCTGTCGGGATCGAAGGAGTTGATGGCATGACTTGGCGTCGCGTCGACGTGAACGATCGCCGTCTGCGGTTCCGCGGCAGACGCCGATTGGGCAAATGCAGGAGCGCCGTGCAAGACAACAAGCACGACGATCGCAAGGGCAGACCTGCTCAACCACTTTTCAGCCTCGTTTCGACGGAAGTTCCACCTCATAAAGACACCAAGCCGCATCGCATTCCTCCAGCTTGTTGAAAAGTATCCGCACCCTATTGCAGAAGGCTGGTCTTTTCGAGGGCCAGCCCCCGCGCCGCACGCACCACCTCCACAAGTTCGCGAGCCGCTTGCGTGATCTTTGCCAGATTCCCATCGCGCAGAGCGGCCGCACTCACCAGATCTCCACCCACGCCCAGAGCAAACGCCCCGGCGGCGATGTAGTCGGCAGCGTTCGAGGCACTCACTCCGCCGGTCGGAATCAGCGCGACGTTCGGAAACGGGCCTCTCAACGACTGCAAATACTTGGGCCCGCCGACATTGCCGCAAGGAAATATCTTGACCAGCTTCGCTCCATTGTCCTGGGCATGCATGAGTTCGGTCGGGGAGAGCGCTCCCGGGATTGCCAGCTTGGCGCAGGCTTGCGCCACCGCAAGCACGTGGGTCGACAGTCCCGGACTCACCAGAAACTCGGCGCCGGCGCGAATACATTGCTCGGCCTGTTCGCCCGTCGTAACCGTGCCCGCCCCGATCAGCGCAGTGTTTCCGTGCTCGCGCACGACGTGGCGGATCACGGATATCGCGTTGGGTACAGTCATGGTTATTTCGAGAATCGGAATGCCGCCGGCGCAGATGGCTTCTACAGCCCGGGTTGCGTCTTCGACGGTTGCGGCCCGCACCACGGGCACAATGCCAATCTCTCCGATCCTGCGAATCACGTCCTCGATGGTCATATCGTCGTCTCGTGCCAGTCCGTTCCAACGCTGATTCTTGGCCTGCAAAGCTCTCAGCGTGCCTTATTCAACGTGCAATTCGCGCCGTTTGCGCCTTCATCGCCTGCAACACTTCATCCAGCGTCGCCATCGTCGTATCGCCGGGAGTGGTCATTGCCAGCGCGCCATGCGCTGCGCCGCAATCGACGGCCCACTGCGGCTCTTTTCCCGATAGAAATCCGTAAATCAATCCCGAGGCAAAGGAGTCGCCTCCGCCCACGCGGTCGTAAATCTCCAGATTCTCGCGAACCCCAGCCTGGTAGAACTCGCCGTCGTAATAGCACATCGCTCCCCAATCGTTCACGGTCGCCGACTTAGCGTGCCGCAAAGTGGTGGCGATGAGGGCCAGCTTGGGAAACTCCTGCACCACTTTCTCGATCATTCTTTTGAAATTGTTCGGATCAAGCTTTGAGTGGTGCTCGTCGAGACCCTTCACCTCAAATCCCAGAGCGGCGGTGAAGTCTTCTTCATTTCCGAGCATCACGTCCACCAGAGGCGCAAGCCGCCGGTTCGTCTCCTGAGCTTTGGCTTTCCCTCCAATCGACTTCCATAGTGACGGACGGTAGTTCAGATCGTAGGAAACGATGACCCCGGCCCGCTTCGCCGCTTCCATAGCTTCCTGCGCGACAAGCGGTGCGTTCTCTGAAAGCGCACAAAAGATTCCCCCAGTGTGAAACCAGCGCGCCCCCTCCTCGCGGAAAATCTGCTCCCAATCGATCTCGCCGGGCTTGAGTTGTGAGATAGCGGTCTGCCCGCGATCCGAACATCCCAGCGGCGCGCGCACGCCGAAGCCCCTCTCGGTAAAATTCAACCCGTTGCGGACGGTGCGCCCCACACCGTCATAAGGCACCCAGCGCACATATTTCTGACTGACGCCTCCCTGCAGCATCAGGTCTTCGACGAGACGTCCCACCGGATTATCCGCCAGGGCGGTCACGACCGCCGTTTCCATCCCAAAGCAACGCCTCAGGCCGCGGGCGACATTGTATTCGCCTCCACCCTCCCATGCGCGAAAATGCCGAGTCGTCGAGATGCGCTCGTCACCCGGATCGAGCCGCAGCATGACTTCTCCGAGGCTGACCAGGTCCCACATGCAGCCGCTCTTCGATTTGATGTTCAGCTTCGCCATAATCTGATTTCACAAACTCGCGCGCGCCACCGGTGATCGGCTGCCAGAGTGATCCGACAGATGTTTAGAACTCTGAATCTGCACCGTGCCAGCGTTAGCCGCAGAAACTCTGAGTTGCCGCGTTGGATCCACGACCAGCCAACACACCGCACCTACCACACACAACCCAGCCGCCACCAGAAATGAAGTTGTCCAGCCGAATCGCACAGCAATCCAGGGCGTGAGAGATGCCGTGAGCGCGGCTCCAATCTGATTCCCCATATTCATGAAGCCTGATACCGAACCCGAAGAAGCGCCGGCAATATCGGCCGTTACCGACCAGAAAGAACTCTGCGACAAGTAAAGCGCACCAGCTCCGCCCGCGAGTACCACGCTGGCCAGCCGTGCGCTTTGAACCTGCGAGCCGAAAGCGATGAATATCCCTGCCCCGGCGATCGCGAACGCCGCCAAACCACAGCGTCCCGCGCGCGGCCCCAGCCATTTCGTGAGCCGGTCGTTGAGAGCTCCTCCTACAAGGCAGCACACGAGCATGGCCAGAAAAGGCAGCATGGTGTAGAACGCGCTCGCCTTCAAATCCAGGCCACGCACTTTCGCCAGATACCGATAGAACCAGCTAAAGAAGATCCAAGCCACGTAGCCATAGCAGAAGTAACTGAGCGTGACGGCCCAGACTTCTTTGCTTTGCAGAACACGACCCCAGGGCACGAGCGGCTTCGCATCATTCTTCGACTCCACTTGCGTCAGCCCGGAGCGAATCAAAGCCAACTCAGAGGCAGATACGCCAGCATGCTCCGCGGGAGTGTCGCGAGCAATCGCGAACCAGACCGCTCCCGCGGCAAATCCGATGATGGAGCATACCCAAAACGAAGTCCGCCAACCGTAATGAACCATGATGTAGGTGATGATCAGCGGAGTAAGTCCAGCCCCCGCTCCCACCCCGGCGAAAATCCAGCCATTCGCAAAACCGCGCTCCGAAGTCGGAATCCAGCGCGCAATGAATTGATTGGCCGAAGGGTAAATGACCGCTTCGCCCGCCCCCAGAAGAAAGCGGACCACAACAAAAATCAGCAACGCGCCTGCAATGTTCGCCGGGACCATCGCAGTCAGGGCGGTGAATATTCCCCACCACATCACGCCACCGGCCAACACCCGGCGCGGTCCGAAGCGGTCGGCCAGTCGCCCGCCAACCGTCTGGAATAATGCGTACCCGACCAGCATGGCGCTGAACACTTTGCCCAGTTGTACATCGCTGAGATGGTAGGCCTCGGCGATGGACCCGCCGGCAATGGAAATGTTTACCCGGTCGAGATAAGAAACGGCACTGAGCACGAACAGCCAGATCACCAGAAACCAACGGACATGGCTCGTTCTAGCACCGTTCATCTCAGGATCTTCCTCAGTTACGCCGCGTGTTCGCGCAGAAGTCGCGAAAGTTGCTCGGCAACGATCTTGTCTTCACCGGGTTGCAGCATGAACGAGTTCATGGATAACCCCGGCCGTCCCTCGCCGCCGCCTATCACAATGGATGGCTTCGAACTGCGCAGCATTTTCGACACCTGTTGAGGCGTCAATGAAATGCGGGCTGCATCCCACGTGATGCGCATATGCGGCACGTGATTGGCGATGTCCGGCACAAAGAAAGAGGTGCTCACCCCCGCAACCTTTGTGATCTCGCGCGAGATTCCTTCCAGTCGGTCCTGCCATTCTTTGGCCAGTGCCTCATGATCTTCCGCAAGAAAGAGCTCAAGCGCCTTCACCATGCCCACGATTTCTTCTTTGCCGACTTTCTGGCTGCGGCCCAATGTGTCCTCGTGCGGGCTGTTGTTGAGCAGCGCATTTGCCACCATGTCTTTGCGTCCGATCAACAGACCGGCGCACTGCGGCCCGCGAATCGCCTTGCCGCCGCTGAATGTCACCAGGTCGTAACCCATGTTGGTGTAGTCCCAAAGATGAGACACCGGCGGCGTATCCGCGGCAGCGTCGTTCATGCAGGGAATGTTGTACTGCTTGCCCAGCTTCACCCATTCGTCAACTTTGATCTGTCCGGCGGCGTTGGCGAAGTTGGAGAAGTGCATCATCGCCGTTCGCTCGCTCACTGCAGCTCGCAATTGATCGATGGTTTCAACCTCAATCAGCTTGATTCCCGTCGATCGCAATTGGTGATCAAACGGATTGCGATGCGACTTCTGGATGATCACTTCCGACTTCATTCCAGTCAGATCGGGCAATTGCTGGATCAAGGCCTCTTTCCCACCGGTCAGAATGCCCGCCAAGCCTGATTGAATCGCCGCCGCCGCGCCGGACGTGACCAGAGCCGTATAACCATCCGGCAATTTCAACATTTCCGCGATGCGCTTGCCTGCGGCTACCTCTAGTTCTGGAATGTTTACAAAGTGACGCCCGGCCATGGTCATCACGGTTTCGAGCTCCGGGTGGGGAAGGGAACCGCCCAGCATGGTCATGGTCCCTTCGCAGTTAATCACCGTTGTAACCCCAAGCTCCTCGTAGGGATTGCCAGTCTGTCCAAAACCGTTGACCACAGCGCCTGCACCTGCGGCACGATTCCTGGCAAAAAGTTTGCGTGGTGCCAGCATCGCGCCAGAGAAGATCGAACCAGAGAAGATCGAACCGGCGACGGCTCCCACGCTCCCGAGAAAACTGCGGCGGTTCCACTTTGAGTGGAGTCGCATGAACGCACGTCCTTTGCCGCTCACTTAGCAACCGCGGCGATGCAATTGATCTCCACCAGCGAGTCTCCCGGCAGTGCAGCCACCGCAACGGTGGTGCGCGCTGGTCCGCCATGGGGAAAGTAGGTCGAGAACGCTTTATGCATTCCATCCCAGTGTTCAATCTTCACCAGGAAAACGTTCAATTGGAGAATGCTGTCCATGGTTCCTCCGCCAATTTCCACGTGCTTCTTGATCTTGTCCATGACCATGGTGGTGTGGGATTCGATCGTCCATTCTTTTGAATCGCGACTATCGT
>Ga0209415_10003011_pt1 | contig 31428 bp, 23 predicted proteins | sample PeaSoiSIISIP2007_FD_187696 | JGI IMG/M metagenome (GOLD analysis project Ga0209415, IMG submission 187696) | Peat soil microbial communities from Weissenstadt, Germany - SII-SIP-2007 (SPAdes) (version 2) | ecosystem: Environmental > Terrestrial > Soil > Wetlands > Peat | place: Germany... | reverse complement strand
GACTCCTGGAAGAACCTGCGCGAGGGCCGGATCGACATCCACTTCCTCATGCTCGCGGTCGCCATCGGCGCCGTCCTTGTCGGGGCCTGGGGCGAGGCCGTTATCCTGCTCACGCTGTTCTCGGCGGCGGGGGCCATGGAGGAATACGCGCTCGACCGCACGCAGAGGGAGGTGAGCGCGCTCCTAAAGTCCGCGCCGAAGTGGGCGACGCTCGTCGCTCCGGACGGATCGGAAAACGAGATCGATGTTGCCGGGCTGCGCCCCGGGCACCGCGTGCGCGTGAAGCCGGGCGAGGCGTTCGCCGCCGACGGGGTTGTCGCGAAGGGCGAAAGCGCGAGCGACGAGTCGACGCTCACCGGGGAGGCCAGCCCCGTCTCGAAGGCGCCCGGCGACGAGGTTTTCAGCGGCACGGTTAACCTGTGGGGCGCGCTCGAATTCGAGGTGTCCCGGCTGCCGTCGGAGAGCACCCTCGAGCGGATCATCCGGCTCATCAAGACCGCGCAGAAGATGCGGGCCCCGAGCGAGCGCTTCACGGACCGGTTCGGGACGGGGTACACGTACATGGTCATAGGGGGCGCGCTCGCGATGTTTCTGGTGTGGTGGCTCGGGTTTGGGCTGCCGCCTTTCGCCAACGGCGCCGGCGTCCGGTCCGCGTTTTATCGCGCGATGACCCTCATGGTCGTCGCGAGTCCCTGCGCGCTGGTCCTGTCGATCCCGTCGGCGATCCTCGCTTCCATCGCCCGGGGGGCGCGCCACGGGATCCTTTTCCGCGGGGGAGCCGCGGTCGAGAGGCTGGCCGATGTGGACGTGGTGGCGCTCGACAAGACGGGCACGCTCACGATGGGGGAGCTGTCGGTCGAGCGGATCGAGAGTTTTCCGGCCGGCCGCGAGAGGGAAGTGCTCGCGATGGCGGGCGCGCTCGAGGCCAAGTCCCAGCATCCGATAGCCCGGGCGATACTGCGCCGCGTGCGGGCGGACGGAGTCCGGATCGAGGAGGTCGAGGAGTTCCGTTCGATCACCGGAAAGGGGCTCAGGGGTCGCATCGGCGGATCGGCGCTCTTTCTCGGCCGCAGGGAGCTCCTGGAGGACGGGCCGCTCGCCGAATGGGCCCGCGGCCTTCCCCCCGCCTCCGCGGAATTGAGCGAGGTCTGGGTTGTCGAAAAGGAGCTGATCGGCCGCGTGCTTCTCACGGACAGGATCCGCGCCGAGTCGGCCGCGGTCCTGCGCGAACTGAAGTCCATGGGGGTCCGCACCGTGATGCTGACCGGTGACCGCAGGCACGCCGCGGAGCTGGTCGCCCGCGAGCTCGGGCTCGACGAGGTCAGGGCCGGGTTGTCCCCCGAGGAGAAGGTGGCGGCCGTCCGCGCGATCCACGACGCGGGCCACACGGTGGCGATGGTGGGCGACGGCGTGAACGACGCGCCCAGCCTCGCCGCGGCTGACGTCGGCGTGGCGATGGGTGCCCGCGGAAGCGACGCCGCGCTCGAGCAGGCCGAGGTCATACTCATGAACGACCGGATCGAGAACTTCCTGGCGGCCCACCGGCTGAGCCGCCGCTCGCGGGCTATCATCCGGCAAAACCTGGGGATCTCGCTGGGCGTCGTCGTGGTGATGGTGGTTGCCACGACCTTCGGGGCCATCCCGCTCGCGGCCGGCGTGGTGGCGCACGAGGGAAGCACGGTCGTCGTGTGCCTGAACTCCCTGCGGCTTCTGTTCGGAAAGCTCCGGTGACGGGCCGGCCCGGGCCCGGACGCAGGCGCCGCCTACGCGGCGATCCAAACGAGGTCTCCGGTGCGCACGGCGTCGTAGAGTTCGATGACGTCCGAGTTGCGCATCAGGACGCATCCGGCGCTCAGGGGCTCCCCGATTCTCTCCTCGCGCTGGGTGCCGTGGATGTACACGTACCGGCTGTAGGTGTCGACGTCGCCTCCCGAGTTCACGCCCGGCTCGAGGCCCCGAAGCCATAGAATGCGGCTCGTGACAAGATTGCGGGCGTCGGCTTCGCCCGCCGGGATTTCCGAGTAATGAAGGCCCGTCGGCATGCGGGACCGGAACACCGTGCCCGAAGGCTGGCCGGAGCCGATTCGCTCCGCGATCTCGTGAAGCCCGAGCGGCGTGCCCATGGAATTCGCAACGTTTGATGACGGGCGCTTGGAACTAGATATGCCATAGGATCTTACGACTACTCCCTTGCAGAGCAACTGCAGGGTGGACGCCTTCAGGCGCACGACGATGACTCGGTCTGTGGGCTTGATGCCGAGGGCAGATCGGGTTTTGTTGAACGATTCCCAGGACGATTCTATGGACAAGACGGCATCCTTCACAGTCGGCATCGTCGGCGCCACAGGTGCCGTCGGTCAAGAGTTGCTGTGCCTTCTCGAGAAGCGCGGCTTCCCCGTTTGCGCGCTCCGGCCCTTCGCCTCGGCCCGGTCGGCCGGAAAGACGGTGCAGTTCGCTGGCCGCACCGTGGTTGTCGAGGAAGCGAGGCCCGGGGTGTTCGCGAACGTGGACGTCGCGTTCTTTGCGGCCGGCGGCTCGGTGGCGCGCGCCCTCGCTCCCGATGCCGTCAAGGCTGGCTGCCTGGTGATCGACAAGAGCTCGGCCTTCAGGCTCGATCCGGCCATCCCCCTAGTGATCCCGGAGATCAACCCGGAGGCTCTGAGGGGCCACAAGGGGATCATCGCCAATCCCAACTGTTCGACCGCGGTCGCGCTCATGGGGCTCTGGCCCCTGCACCGGCGCTTCGGGCTAAGGCAATATATCGCCGCGACCTACCAATCCGTCTCGGGAGCGGGAACTGGGGCGGTGCGCGAGCTCGAGGCTCAGATTCTCGCGCACACGAAGGGGAACCCGCTGCCGCGCGAGGTCCTGCCCCACCAGATAGCGTTCAACGTTTTCCCGCAGGTCGATTCCTTTGGACCAGACGGCTATACGGGCGAGGAGACCAAGATGATGCTTGAGAGCCGCAAGATCATGGGGCTTCCGCAGCTGCAGGTGTCGGCGACGTGCGTCCGGGTTCCGGTCGTTCGCGCCCATTCGGTCGCCATCAACGCGGCGTTCGAGCGCCCCGTGAGCGTCGAGGAGGCCCGCGAGGCTGTGGCCGCATTTCCCGGGGCGCAGCTCGTCGATGATCCCTCCGGCAATGGGTACCCCACGCCGCTCAATTTCAGCCGCACGGAAAGATGTGGGGTGGGGAGGATCCGCCTCGACACGGCGCTCCACAACGGCCTGGCATTCTGGGTAAGCGGAGACAATCTCTGGAAGGGCGCCGCGCTAAATGCCGTGCAGATCGCGGAATTCTTGATCCGCGAGGGCCGGCTCAGGCCCAGGGCCGCGCTAGCGGCTGTCTGACCGGATTGGACGCCTAGCTCAGTTGGTTAGAGCACCTCGTTTACACCGAGGGGGTCGGGGGTTCGAGTCCCTCGGCGTCCACCAGTTACTCATTGTAATGAAGGTATTTAGGCCTTGTTTGTTAGGCTAAGTTTGCATCAAACAAAAGCATAATTGATCATAATAGCAAAGCATAGGTTGACATTATAAAAGAGCGAAATAGGGTTTGCCTATGCCCGTGAATCCACAACGCGACTTGGCAGAAGCATTGCGTCGCGCCCAGGCGGCAGCCGCGGACCACATTCTTAGGTTCCGTCAACTCTCCCGTGCCGACCGGGAGTTGCTCGTTCGGAGGGGGTTCCTGTTCGAGATTATCAAAGGCTGGTATGCATTGATGACGCCGCAGGCGCAGCCCGGCGACACGACATTCTGGCACCTTCATTTTTGGTCGTTTGCCGCGGCCTATTTGAAGTCACGTTATGGGACACGCTACTGCGTTTCAGCCGAGCATTCCTTGGATCTGTGGACCGAGAGCACGAACATACCAAAACAGCTGGTTGTGACGACGGCTCGCAGTGGCACGTTCTCGTTGAATCTCCCTAACGGGAGTTCAATCCTAATCTATCCTGGAAGGAGATCGCTCCCACAAGGCCTCGAGGTGAGACAGGGCGTGCAGGTCATGCCGTTGGCCGTCGCTCTCGTGCGAGCCACTCCGTCGTACTTCACGAAGTCCGCGGCCAACGCAGAACTGGCGTTGCGCATGGTGCGGGCCGAGGACCTTTCTCGCGCCCTCCTGACTAGCGAAATCAATCTTGCCGCGGCGGGCCGCCTCTTGGGCGCGTTAGAGCGCTTGGGTCTTCGGAAGTCGGCCGAGCGAATTGAAGCCGACGTCGTGGCCGCCGGGGTCAAGCCCAAGCGACAGAACCCATTCGAAGGCCCTCCCAAGCTGGAGGAGGGAGCAGTTTACCGGTCACCGTATGTCGGACGAATCCAGGCCATGTGGAGGGGCCTTCGTGATTCCGTGCTCGCTCAGTTCCCGCCGCAGCCGCGCTCTATGCCGGATCAAACAACGTATCTCGATCGCCTCAAGGCTATATATGCCCACGATGCCTATCACTCGCTCTCAATCGAAGGCTATCAGGTCACCCCGGAACTCATTCAACGTGTAGCCGATGGCAAATGGGATCCGGGTGCAAACCCTGAGGACAATGCCCAAGTGAATGCCATGGCCGCCAAGGGCTATTCGGCGGCGTTCTCCGTGGTGTTGGGCAGCTTGGGCGACGTCTTTCGCCATCAAAGGCCAGGCTTGGTTTTCGATCGTGATCTTCAGGCATGGTACCGTGCGTTGTTTAGTCCTTCCGTGCAGGCCGGCATTCTGCCGGCTTCCGCTCTAGCAGGGTTTCGCGAGCGCCGTGTCTTTATCCGTGGTTCGGATCACGTGCCGCCTTCTTACGAAGCCGTACCGGAGCTTATGGAGACCCTATCCAAGCTCCTCAGCGAGGAGGAATCTCCTGCGGTGCGTGCGGTGCTTGGCCATTTTGTCTTTGTCTTCATACATCCCTATGCGGATGGAAATGGCCGAATCGGGCGCTTCCTGATGAATCTTATGCTGGCTTCGGGCGGATATGACTGGACGGTCATTCGCGTGGATAGGCGCAAGGCCTACATGGCTGCGTTGGAAAGGGCGTCAGCTCACGGAGAGATTTCCGACTTCACCCGCTTTATTGCTGAGGAGATGGAGGCGTCCACAAGATACATCCCGGGCAGATCTAAGTAGGTTTCGAGTGATTGGCTGAAAATCTTTGGGAGAGCTGGGCTCCAGTTGCAGGGCCTCCGCGAACCAAACGACGATTCCGCGCAACCAGCTGCAACTAAAACCACCTCGTCACTCGAAGGCGATGGACTCCCTCGGCGTCCACCAGTTTATTCAATTCGGATGCCGACGCACCGAAATCGGCGCAACGATGCGCCGCCCCCGGTGCAACCTAGTATGCGTAACGTTGCACCGTGAGGGAGATAGACGCGGCGTGTGCGATGGTGGCGGTTGCCGGTCTCAATATTGGCTCGCATCGTCGTATGGAAATCAGGATCCACATATTGGGCGTCGGACGGAACCTGGAGTCAGAACTCACGGATCTTGTTGCGAAGCGCCAAGGCTGCGTGCGGGACCTGGGAAGTGCGCCTTTTTGCGATCGGGATACGACGGAAGCGTGAAGCTTGTTCGCCTCGAGACCTTCGAGCATCGATTTCAAATTGCCCCAGTAGCCGCGTGGAACTTGTCGCTCGCGCGGATTGTCGATTCCTAACTGGGGACAAGGTGTTGGGCCTTGCGTCTCGGGGCGCCAAACCCAAGATGCGAAACTGGGTTCTGCCTACCCCTCGGGCCCTGAATTCCAGCGCCCGGCTTCTGGTGGATCCGCCGCAAGAAAGGGTGATCCAATGAAGACTTCCGATACCCCCGTGGGCGGCCCGCCGAAGTGGTGGGCCCTCCGACTCGCCCTGCTAGCGCTGCAGTCCGCCGTAGTCACGTTCTTGGTATTCTTGTGCCTGATCGGGACGACCCACACCTTCCAAGATCAAGTCTTTCAGATGCTCACCGGCGATCTTGGCGTAAAGGTCGCCTACTATGCGCTGGGGGCGGGTCTGGTCTTTGCAGCTGTACTGTACCTTTCCTGGCGCCTGTTGTCCCGCTCATGGCCGCGCATCACCGGCGTTTTTCTGGCGCTGGCGGCAATCTTCGTGTATCTGGCGCACGATGATGGGGCATTCCGCCATCCGGTTACGATGGAGGAGATATCGCCTGTCTTTCCGGGCGCAGCGGCCAGCGACGCGGTGCTGATGCGGTATGGGAAGAACCATCCGCTGGGGCAAAGCTTCAAGCAGCCTGGCTTCAAGGACCCCTATCCGTGGCTGAACCCCGAGCAGACTGACAAGTGGCGCGCGAGCCTCACGGCGCACCGGTCCGAGTTTGAACAGCATTGGGCCGCAATAGCGTCCGAGCGCTCCTGGTGGGCCGAGCTGAACGCCTTTGACCGAATCGGCGACCTGATGCCGGCAAGCCCGGACGGCGAGATCATCACCTTTCAGGTCATGCGCACGCTCTCGCAGCACGGCGCGGCCATCGCCAGCCTGCAAGCGCTCGACGGCCATGGCGACGAGGCTATCGACACGCTGCTGCCTGTCCTAGGGGTCGGGCGCAAGATCCAGCCGTATTCGCGCACGTTGGTCCGCAACATGATTGGCATCGTCATAGAGCGCATGGCCATCAACACGGCCAACTTCATCCTGGACAACGCCTCCGTCTCGGCGGGCGCCCGCGCTCGCCTAGCCGCCGCGCTCCAGGGGGGCGAGCCCGGGGTTAGCGCCCGCCATCTCTTCGCCATCGAGTACGCTTTACATTACAACTGGATGAGCCAATCCCGGATAGGCGACATTCTCCAAAGGAGCGGGGCCAATGGTAAGCCGAGGCGGCTGACCGCGGCGCTCGATTGCCTGAGCCCGGTCCTCTACAATCCGCGCCTCACTTTCAACCAGATGGGTGACCTTTATACCGGTTGGGAGGAGCTCGCTGCACAGCGCAAGCTGGACCAGTTGGACGCGAGGTGGGCCAGTTTCTACAGGGAGGAGACCCGCCCGAGCCCGAAGAATCTCTTGGGGCGGCTCCTGCTGCTAGAAGAGATTCCAGCCTACTCTAAGGTGACCGAGAACTGCTGGAAGACGGCGGACCTGCGCGCGGCGCTCCTCGCCCGCCTGGCCAAGCCCTGAGCGGGTGGAAAGGTGCCTGTGTAAAGGAAAGGAAACAGGGCTTTAGCGCCAATGCGATGGACTGTGGGCCGCAGGCGGCCCGCGGCCCCTCGGGTGCAACCTAACATGCGCAACGTCGCACCGGGCAGGGGCGCACCGGACGCCATCGCGTAGATTCAGCGGTGGGCGCTAGCCCTGGGCCTGCAGCCGACGACCAGTCGGCGACGCCGGCCGGTCGAATAATCGGGGCAATGCGTTGCAAAACAGTCTATCCCTATTTGCAAGCAAGACCTTCTGCAACTGACAGAGATAGATAGGCACACGCAGCCTTCAAAAAGTGAGGGAATCCGAGCGCTTTAGATATCACCCTTTTTTGCAGCGGGTGGTTTATCGGACGGCTGCTGCCCCGATGCCCCGGTTGGAGCGCATGAGGACCCAGGGGTTGTGCCGCAAGTGACGTGAAACGGGGCCCTCGGGCTTTGCTCTAGCCAGAGTCCTGCCATCTTGCCAGCATACGCACTGCACCCGATTCATGCCAGACGGCCCCCACATCGGCACGCCCACGGGGGCGGTCTTCCTAAGCTATGCCTCGCAGGACGCGGAGGCGGCCCGGCGCATTTGCGAGGCCCTGCGCGGGGCCGGGATCGAGACCTGGTTCGACCGGAGCGAGATTCGGGGCGGCGACGCCTGGGATCAGAGCATCCGCAGGCAGATCAAGGGCTGCGCCCTGTTCATGCCGGTGATCTCGGCCAACACGCAGGAGCGGGCCGAGGGATATTTCCGTCTCGAGTGGCATCTGGCCGAGCAGCGTTCGCTGTTGATGGCCAAGGGCACACCGTTTGTCATCCCGGTGAGCATCGATGCTACCAGCGACAGTGAAGCCATTGTGCCCGATGCCTTCCTGGCCGTTCAATGGACCAAACTGCCCGACGGTGAAACGCCCGCGGCATTTGCCGAGCGCGTCAGGAGGCTCTTGAGCGTGTCGCACGCGGCGCAAGATTATCAAAAGCCGATTGCGGACGGCCCCACTTCGGTTTCGCGCCAAGCCAAGGCTTCACGCCTGTGGCTCATCCCCGCCGTTGGAGGCGTGGTCGCGCTCGCGGCTCTGGCCATCTGGCAGCCGTGGCGCAAGGGCGGGAAAGGCGCACCGATCGAACCGAATGGTGTATCGCCACAGCTAACGTCGCCGCAGTCCGAAGCTCGCCAAATCGTTCAGCGTGCGGGAGCCGTCTGGGACAACGGTGATGAGCCGAGCCGCGACAAGATGGTGGCCGCCGATGAACTCTACGCCCGGGCACTCACTCTCGATCCAACCGACGCCGAGGTCTGGGCTGCAGCAGCCCGGCTCGACGCCTTCATGATGTACTATAATTTCGACAGGTCGGAAGAGCGCCGGCAAGAGGCCCAGAGGGACGCTGCAAGAGCCGTCTCGTTGGCACCCAACCTGTTCGCTGCTAGGCGTGCCCAGGCCTGCGTCTTTGGATTTGTAGTCCACACTCCCGAGATGCTGTTGGAAGCCGAGAAGATCTACCGATCGCTGGTGCTCGAGCGACCGGACCTAAGGTCCCTCGAATCTGAGTTTGGTATCGTGCTGCGGGATGAGGGCCATTTCGACGAGGCCGGGGCAATATTCGAGAAGGCGGGGCTGATCAAGGAAATCGGCTGGAACAACTTTGTCGCCGCGAAATACGCCGAAGCAAATAAGATTTCCGACCTCCTGTTGGCACGAGGGCACTCCAAGAGCGCGTTGCTTCTTAAAGCCCATGTTGAGTACTTAGGGCTTGAAGATATTAAGGCGGCCTACTCGGCCACTTGCCAGTTTACTCCAGTTGAGCTTCTGGCGGAAGACGAAGCCTCAATTGCCGTAGTGGTCGCTCTTGCCAACCGTGAACCAGAGGCGGCCATCCGAATTCTGGAGGCCTATCCGCACGATTTCATCAACGGCGGGGGTTATGGAGCCTTCCCAACGCGTTTTTGGATTGGCGTCGCCGACGAGATGGAAGGGCACCGGGATGCGGCCAAAGCCCAATGGCGAATTGCGCTCCAGCAGGTGCAGGGCGAGTTGAAGGCCGAGCCCAACGATCTCAGATTGATCGGCCTTGAGGCACTTCTGTTTAGCCACCTTGGCCAAACAGAGGATGCGCGCCGGTCATTCAAGCTGCTGCAAGACCTGGCGGGCGACCGAGTCCGTCGGTCGTTCATATGGACTTCTGCAATGGTACTGCTCGGCGAGAAAGAGCAGGTTCTTTCCGAGGAGTCCGCGGAATTAAAAGCCAAAGAGTTCGGCTGGCAGGCGTTGCACGCCAATCTAAGGTTCATGCCATGGTTCGATCCGCTCCGCGGTGATCCTCGCTTTGAGAAGCTGCTGCGAGACAACCTGCCGCCGGGCGCGAAACCGTTCAGCGAGCCCGCTTCGGAAGGCCCGGCAAGGCAGGTTTCAGGGGAATGATTTGGCCGAATTGGCTTTAGACAGCCCCGGGCGGCATGCCAGACGAACGACCTGTCCGGCGCCTACCCATACGGGTGTGCAACAAATGGCGCGAAACGTCGCACCCGGCGTCGGAGCACCGAATTCGGTGCAACAGTTTCTCGCCGATCCAAAGCGCAAGATCGTGCAACCAGCTGCAACTAAGGCCGCCTCTTCACTCGGACGTGATGGACGCCCTCGGCGTCCACCATCCTTTCTAAGTCGATTGAGTTGGGAAAGTCTCCTTCCTAAACCTCTCCAATCAGGATGTTAAGCTAGTGCGTGCGGAGAGCTACTCTCTGTAAGCATGAATCGCCTCGATTCGCAACCCGCCGCCCATCTGGCAACGCCCAGGCTCAACCCAACAATTCGTGCAGATGTGCCGCCAGGAACTCATAGACCACACTGCGAGGGGCGGCATAGAAGGCCTCAATCCGGCCCGCATGATGGCGATAGACGATGCGATGTTCGCCCACGCGCAGCCGCGACATTCCCTCTAAGTTGCCTTGGAGCGCCTTGATGTCGCCCCGTCCATCCGCCAGGCCCAGAATAGCAGCTTTCATCCGCTTGCGGGGTTTAGGTGCGAGAGCCCGTTGATAATCTCGCACCTGATCCGCGATAACGACCCTAGTCGGCAAGGGAGGAGGCAGGATGGAACTTTAGCTTGCCGGCGCGAAGGAGCTTAAACTGTTTCGTGAAGTCCGCGTCGGCAAGCAGCTCCATGGTCTCCAAAATGCCGCCCAGGCGTGCGGCAGAGATGACATGCACAACGGGACGGTCAAAGCGGGTTACGGTAACGAGAGTCCCACCCTCTGCAGTGCGGACGGCCGTGGCGGTATCGCGTTGGAGGTCCTTGATGCTGTATGTATCCTTCACGCAAGAAAGATGTATGGTAATGGGCCCCATGTCAAGGGCTCCTCTGGAACGCGGCCATATTGACTAGGCGAAGGCGATTGGAGAGACGCGGTCAATTCCTGCCGAGCTAGCGGCGCGGGCTAATCCGTCAGGGGGAGAACGTGTGGCTTTGCCATCTGCGATTTCGACACGCCGGGGCCATCCCATGGCCGCGATCCCTGGTCACCGCACTCGCTGGTTCGCCGGCACAAGGCGCGATCACCTCGATTTCGAACTGGAGGGCGATCAGGTATTGGATAGAAACGCCGCATGGAAGAGAAGCCTCCGGTGAAGCGGTGCCCGCGATGCGACACGGTTGCCAGTGGGAATTATTGCAGCAACTGTGGTGCGCCGCTCGATGGGGCAGAGGGCTCCCTGGGCGGAGAGATAAAGTCGAAGTTTGTCGATCCGATCACGGGAATGCTGGCCTTTTTCAAGGCCGCGTGGCTGCTGACGTCGGCGCCGTGGGATTTCTGCCGCGCGTGGCTGAACGGGCCGCAGGGCATGGCGCACATGGATTTTCCGCTTTCGCGGGTTTGGCGGGCGCTCTCTAACGGCGCTCAGAACGTGCTACCGCCCTTCCGTGCGCTTGCCGTCGGTATAGGCCTGGTTGCAACGGCGAGCGGGATCGAGGCCGTCGCCTGGAAGATCGCCGGTCTGCAGGAACTGCGTGAGGAGGCGGCCAGACGGCAGGAGATGGGGATTCAGCAGACGGCTCGCTACTACTATGGCCATGAGATGAGGATCCTCAGGATCTCGCAGATGACGGGATTTGCGCCACTCGATTCGGCGCTGGAGGAGGCATGGCGCATGGTCGACTACCTAGCGTTTGCGGCCTTGGTGGCCGCGCTCATGCCGAGGCTTCCCCTCGTTCATAAGCGAGCGGTCCTGCACTATTTCGCGTTTGCCGTCGGGGTCAGCCTGGCCATTCAGACGGCCGCCGTGTTGGTGGCGTCGGTCGTGTTCATTCCTTTGGCGAGTGGATCGCTCAGGGCGGCGCTCGCGGTTCAGGATTTCTTGGAGCTCGTGTTCGGCTTGCTGCCCACCATCTGGTTCGGCGCGCTCCTGCCGATCGTGGTGTTCCCCAGCGTGATTCCTATATCGCGCCCTCGCGTTATCGGCGCGGTACTTGGGGGCTCGCCTGCATGGGAGTGATAAACGTAATCCGCTCCCAGGCGATGTTTCGAATGGGCCTCGTGCTCATCTAGGAGGCGGGCGCCGGGCGGCCGCGGGCAGCCAAGATCGTCCACGTATCGAGAAATACGATCACTTCTTGACGATCTTTACGCTAGCGGCGTCGGCCTCGTCATCCGTAACCCACTTCTTGATCGTCGCCGCAGCAAGCGTCCAGCGGCTAGACCTGCAATAGCCTGCATCCAGATGCAACTAAAGGAGCCGTTTCACTCGACAGGGTTCGAGTTCATCGGCGTCCACCAATGTGGCTGCACTGCTGCGAAAAAAGCTGGGGTATCCCCTCAGCCCCAATTCATTTGTGCAGGCCGACGGGCTGGCCAAAGCGACGTCTTTTCGCTCGGAGGCTCAACTGCTCCCATCGATTCGCGCTCTCTTGGTCGCCAAGCTGCTGGAACTGCGGAACGGTCCCACGGCTCCTCCGAAGAACAGCAGGTAAACCGGTGGGTACCACCATCGTCGAACTGCCCAAGATGGCGCCGACGGCCGAAAGGAATCGGGCGGCTCATTCAGGCGTTGACCGATCCCTGGAGCCATGCGGTCAGGGCAAAGCGCGGCGTGCCCGGATGCAGGGCGGTTTGAAGGCGGCGAGGGCTCGGCTGGAGGACGGATCAGCGTGGGCTTGGTGCCGCCGCCCCGCGCCGAGGGGTGGGCGCAAAGGGAATAGCTGGCCGGTCAATTCTCGACAGTCGAACAATTTTCGGCATAGCGTCGCCACCGGCACTCAGGTGGAATTGGTTGGTTCCGACCCTTTTTCTTTTTCACTGGGAAATCCCTTGCGACCGCTCCTACCTTAACCCGTCCCGGGCACCCAAACACGTCACTCCTGGAATCATGAAGCCAGAATACCTCTACGGAGCGATCGCCTGCCTCATCGTCCTGGGTTTTGTCGCCTTTCTAGTCAAGGACCGCCTCCGGCTGTTCACGGTTAAATGGGGGAACAAGAGCGCGACGATTCAGACGGATGAACGCAGCCCGGGGATCCGGCTGAGTGGGGTGGAGGCCGGGCAGAATGTCACCGCCGTAGACGAGACCGGCAGCGGCATCGACGCCGAGAAGATCAAGTCGGGGGGCGACGCCGTCTTCCGCAACGAGGCACAAAAAAAAAAGGACTAGCCATCGGCCCGGGCGACGCCGCCGGGGCGGTGAGCGGCACGAATATCCGGGCCGGCCGGGATGTAACCATCGCCGGCGCGGGTGCCATCATCAACCGCAACCGCGGACTTACGATTGCGATCACCCTCGGGCTCTGCATCATCGGAGGTGGCATTGCGTATCTCGTCTTCCGGCCCGAGAGCGACAAGCTGGATGCCCCCCGCATCCGCGCCCACCTGGTCGCGTCCTCGGAGCGAAAACGCGATGAGGACCTGGTGGCCGCCGATAGGGCTGGCACGTCGACCGAACGCGAGCGACTCCGGGACGAGGCGGAAAAGACGAATCTTGCCCGCAAGGCCCGGATCGATGACCTCGTGGCCAGCTTTGTCACGCTCGAGGCCAAGTCAGCGACGACCGCCGACTTCCGGGAGATGGCCCGGATTCTTTCGGAGGAGGGCGTCGATGCCGCGCTGGCCTATGTCGAAAGGCGGCGTGCCGATACGCTCGACCGTATCCAGTCCCGGGCTGCCGCGGAACATGAGCAGAATCGCGTCGAACTTCAGCCATTGCTGAAGGCGGCCGAACTCCGGGTTACGAAGGGCGAAAACGACGCCGCCCGCAGCGCCTATCGACAGCTTCTCGGCCTGGAGCCGGCCTGGCCCGACGCACTCGAGGCCTTTGGCTGGTTCCTGATTGATCAGTCGGTCCAATCCCAGACTCGCGGCACGATCAAGGCCGCCTTGAGCGATTCCCAGGGGGCGCTCACCCAAGCCCAACTTATTCTGGCCCAGGATAAATCAAATCCAGTGGCGCTGCGCATGGTGGTCGTGGCGTCGGTCTTGAGCGCGGACAATCTCAGCCTGCGACGGCTGCCCGGCGACGCCGACAAAGCCGTCAAGTACTACTCCCGCGCTCTGGATCTCAGCGAAGGGCTGCTGAAAAACAACCCGGACTCGAGCGAGGCCGCGCGCGACGTGTCGGCCACCCTCGATAAGTTTGGCGACTTTCTGAGCGGACGGGCGCAGCTCGGCGACGCCGACCAGGCCCTCAAATATTACACCCGCAGCCTGGAACTGAGCGAAGGCCTGCTGGGAAGCAATCCAGATTCCGGCGCGGCCGCGCGCAATGTTTCGCTCACCCTCAACCGGCTCGCCGCCTTTCTCAGTTCGCGCGGCCAAGCGGGTGACGGTGACCAGGCCCTCACATATTATACCCGCAGCCTGGAACTCAGCGAAGGGTTGCTGAAGAGCATCCCGGGGTCGGGCGATGCCGTGCGCGATGTTTCACTTACGCTCGACCGACTGGGCGACTTCCTCAGCGGACGCGGCCAGGCGGGCGACGCCGACCAGGCTCTCAGATATTACACCCGCGACCTGGAACTCAGCGAAGGGCTGCTGAAGCGTGATCCCGATTCCGGCGAGGCCGCGCGGGATGTCTACGTCACGCTCGAGAAGCTCGGCGACCTGCTCATCGGACGCGGCCACGCGGGCGACGTCGACCAGGCCCTCAAATATTATACCCGAGCCCTCGACCTCAGCGAAGGGCTGCAGAAGCGTGACCCGGATTCCGGCCGGGCCGCGCGCGATGTTTCCGTCACGCTCGACAAGCTCGGCGACTTGCTCAGCGGACGCGGCCAGGCCGGCGACGCCGACCAGGCCTTCAAATATTACACCCACGAACTGGAACTCAGCGAAGGGCTGCTGAAGCGCGACCCGGACTCCGGCCAGACGGTGCGCGATGTTTTCATCGCCTTCGGCAAGTTGGGCGACTTCCTGAGCGGACGCGGCCGGCCCGGTGACTCCGACCAGGCCCTCAAATACTATACCCAATGCCTGGAACTCGGCGAAGGGCTGCTCAAGAGCAACCCCGATTCCGGCCAGGCCGCCCACGACGTTTCCGTCACGCTCGACAAGCTGGGCGACTTCTTCAGCGGAAGGGGCCAGGCGGGCGACACCGACCAGGCTCTCAAATGTTACACCCGCGACCTTACCCTCGGCGAAGCGCTGCTTAAGAGAAACCCGGATTCCGGCCAAGCAGCGCGGGATGTCTACAACACCCTCATAAAGCTTTCCAAACTGCTCGTTGCGCAAGGCCGCATCGAGGAGGCCAAGAGCTATTTGAAGCGCGCGGAAAATCTCAAGGACAGCGTCCCCGCTGCCGGTGTCGTCGGTCCATGAAACACGCTTCGAAACGGCGGGATGTCGCTGCGCCAGGTTTAGATAACACCGCTCCGACCGCGGCGCCGCATGCCGGTTGGGTCAAAAGCACCCACTGGATCGCGACCGTCAGCTTTCTTCTGCTGGTCTTCACCGGCTCTGAAATCCTCATGGTGCATCCGCGGCTCTATTGGGGGAATGTCGGCAATGATCTCACTCCCGCCTGGATCGAGCTGCCCATAAGTCGAAACTTCCGTCATGGGGGATGGGAAGGGAACGAGGCGTTCTTCATTGGGGCGGACGCACCCGTTTCGGAGGCACGGACCTTCAAGACGTTCAATCGCAACAGCTGGGGCCGGAGCCTGCATTTCCTGGCAGGTTGGGGTTTGGTCGCCGCGGGGGTCGTGTATCTCCTGGCTGGGATCGTCTCGGGACATTTTCGGCGCCATCTGCTTCCTAATTGGGCGGAGATTCGCCCAAGGGCGCTCTGGGCGGACTTGGTGGATCACGCGCGCCTCCGGGTCAGGGGTGCGACGGACGGACCGGATTATGGCCGGCTGCAAAAGTGCGTTTACTTCGGGGTGGTCTTCATTGCGTTGCCTGGCACGGTACTGACCGGTTTCGCCATGTCCCCCGCAATTGCCGCGGCGTACCCCTGGCTGCTGAAACTGTGGGGAGGCTACCAGTCGGCGCGGACTGTGCATTTCTTACTTGCGGTCGCGCTGGTGCTCTTTACGGCGGTGCACGTCTACATGGTCGTTAAATCCGGATTCAGGCGTCAAATGCGCGCCATGACCCTCGGGAGAAAAAGTACTTGAACAAATTCGATGCCATCTCCCGGCGCCGATTTCTGATCGGCGGCGGCGCAGCCCTCGGCAGCCTGATTCTTCCCGGCTGCAGCAAGACCCCGCTGCCCCCCACCTACGGCAGCCTCCTGCGGATGGCCGACAACCTGACATACCTTGCGCAGCGCACCCTATTGCCCGGGCAATCGCTGGCGCGGGAATACAGCCATGAAGACATCTCCTCCTTTCCCGCGATCGGCGCGGTCTCGCCGGGCCAACCAGGCGCACGAGGGTACAGCGAGCTCTACCGCGATTTGCAGAAGGGCGGCTTTGCCGATTGGCGGCTCTCGGTCGAAGGCGCGGTCGATCGTCCTGGCACTTATTCGCTCGCTGACCTCAAGCGGTTTCCCTCCCGCACCCAAATCACCCGGCATACCTGCGAGGAGGGCTGGACCGCCATCGCAGAGTGGACGGGCCTGCTCCTCAGCAGCATGTTGCTCGCTGCGGGCATGCACCGCTCGGCCTGTTGCGTCTGCTTTCACACCTACGACAGCGAACTGGTCGATAGCATCGATATGCTCGATGCATTGCATCCACAAACGCTGCTCGCCTACAGGATGAATGGCCGAGACCTTCTGATCCGGCACGGAGCCCCGCTTCGCCTGAGGGTGGAAAGCCAGATTGGCTACAAGAGCCGAAAATACCTCCAGCGCATCGTGGTGAAGGACACCTTCGACGACGGAGGCAATAGCGGATTCGCCGCGCAGGGCTGGGCCTGGTACACGGGGATCTGAGAAAGGGGGGCTGCAGGGACAGGCTGTGGCGCCATGGCGCTTGCCATCCTTTTGTTTGCTCTAGTCATCAACAAAAAGTCGCCGATTCCTAGGCGTCCGTCACTTTCCAATCATTTGTCGCAAGGAGAGCGACTTTGAGTCGAATAGGCTTTGAGTTGCCTAGCACCCGCCTTCTTTAGCTTAACAAACGCCGCCTGGTCGGCTGCCCACAAGGTTGCCCGTTACGGTGTTACTTGTTTCCTCTTTCTGCGAGACGGACTTAGCCTCAAGGTGGCAGAAAGGTTCGAGTCCCTCGGCGTCCACCAGTCCACTCCGGTCCGAAAGGCGGTGCATGCTTCGGCCTCGAGGAATGCGCCTCAATGCAACTAGATGTCATTTGAAGCGACGGGTCTTAAGCAACCGAGTGCGACATCATGTATTCGTAGAGAATCTCGCGCACCGGTACACTGGTCGACCTCGGCATCGAGCATGGATTCTTGGAAAAGAGGGGAGCTTGGATCGCATGGAACGCCGATATGCTTGGACAAGGCCGGGACGCGACCCGGCAATGCCTACGCCAGCGCAGTCGGAAGGCCCTCGGCGTGGGTCTGCGCAGTGAAGGCCGGAAAATCTGGTAGATTTCGTTTGGACCGGGTGATGGACGTGGTAGGCTTCCCGTACCTTTTCCCGGTTCGTTGGCGGAAGGAGCTCGTTGTATATAGGTCTTCGGGTGCACGAAATGACTGGCGCCATGCACAATACGCACATTGCAGACGCAGGGCATCTTTCAAGGATGATTCACCTTGCCCATTCCCTGCCTTTCCGATCTTTCCGCGACCAGCCAGGCGCAGCCGTGGAGCGCGGCGTCGTCGCCGAGGGCGCAGAGGGCCACTTCCACAGTGCCCCAGCCAGCATGCGCATGCCGACGCACGTATTCGCGGAGTGGAGGCAGGATGTGGGCCGAGCTCGCCATGATGCCGCCGCCCAGAATCAGGCGCTCCGGGTCGTAGGCATGGATTGCGTTCACTGCCGCCGCCGACCAGACCGCGAGGCTATGATCGCGGAGGGCTCGGGCGCACGAGTCACCCGCCGCGGCGAGACGAAACAACGCCGCGAATTCGATCCTGTCTTCCCGCGCCAACATACTCGCGGCGAAGTCGGGCCGCGCTGCGGCGAGTTCACGGAGCGCTGCGGTCGAGGCCTCCGCTTCGGCGCAACCGAGATTGCCGCAAATGCACGGCCGGCCGCCGTAGCGCACGGTAAGATGGCCGCCGAGGATGCCCGCCTGACCGTGAGCCCCGCGGAGCACGCGGCCCTGCATGAGCGCGGCCGCGCCGATGCCGGTGCCGAGGGTCAGCATTACCACGTTCTCGCAGCCGCGCCCCGCGCCCCGGCGCCATTCGCCGACGAGCGCGGCCCGCGCATCGTTTTCCAGAACGATCGGGAGGCGATACTTCTGCTGTGCCCAGTCCCCGAAATCGAACCCGGTGCACCCCGGGAACTTTCCCCATTCGTCGAGAATACGGCCGCGCTCAGGATCGACGACGCTCGGAAACGCGACGCCAATTCCATCCACGGCTTTCGGCGCGACCCCTGCGACCGCGCAAAGCTGGCGCCACGTAACGGCCATTTCATCCAGGCGCGCGCCGAGCGGCATCTCCGCCCGGGCGGGCTCGGTCCGGCGCGCGACGATCTCGCCGTCGCGCACGAGGCCGAGCTTGATGCGGGTGCCGCCAATATCCGCGACGAGGGCGATCATGGAGGCTACGTGAGGATCAGATTTGACCGCGGATGAAAAGACGGAAGTGCGACTACGATCCCGCTCCCTTTGTGGACGTGCCTGACGGCGCGGGCGCATGCGTGGCGGGCTGGATTGCCATCGCCGAACGCCTACAAGGCGCGATCGCGCGCCTCGGGCGAGCAAAAACCGTCCTGGTCGTGGACTGCTACTGCGGCGTGGACGTGGACCTCATCCTGCGCGAACTGTCTGCCCGCCTGCGGCCCGCCTGTTCGCTCCCGGTCCGCGATGCTCTTCTGTCTCCGAATGAGATCGACGCCCTGGTCGCGCCCGACCTTGGCGATCCCGACCCCTTGTTCGGGCGGCTCACCCGTCTCGAGTTGCCGCAATTCTTCGATCCGGCCAAGCTGAGCTGCCTGCGCCGGCAGGTCGAAGAGGTCCCGCACGGCCTCGTCCTGATCGTCGGCTGCGGCGCCCGCCTCGTGGCGGAAGGCGATATTTTCATCTATGCCGATCTCGCCCGCTGGGAGGCCCAGCTGCGGCAGCGCCGCGGTGCGATCGGCAACCTGGGGGCTGCCAATTTGCACCTGGCGGCGCCCCTCAAGTACAAACGGGCGTATTTCATCGATTGGCGCGTCTGCGACCGCTGGAAGGCTCCTCTTATTCGGTCGTGGGATTACGTTCTTGATACGAATCGAACCGGCGACCCCGTCCTAGCGGACGGTGCGGGCATCAGGCGCGGCCTGGCGAAGGCCGCGCAGCGCCCTTTCCGCGTGGTTCCGTTTTTCGATCCCGCGCCCTGGGGCGGCCAGTGGCTCAAGGAAACCTTCGGCCTTGATCCTGGGCCGTCCAATTACGGGTGGGGATTCGATTGCGTGCCGGAGGAAAACAGTCTGCTTCTGGGTTTCGGCCCGCTCCGCTGCGAATTACCGGCCATCGACCTAGTCTTTGACCAGCCTCAAGCGTTGCTCGGCGAGCGCATACAAGAGCGGTTCGGATCCGAGTTTCCTATCCGATTCGACCTTCTCGACACGATGGGAGGAGGCAACCTGTCGTTCCAAGTGCATCCGCTGCGGGAATTCATCCGCCAAGCATTCGGCCTCAACTACACGCAGGACGAAAGCTACTACGTGATCGAGGCAGGCCCGGATGCCGCGGTGTACCTGGGTCTTCGGGAGGGCGTCAATCCGCCGTCGATGATGCGTGCGCTCCGAGCCGCCAAGGCTGGCGGGCAGGCGTTTCCCGCGGCGGATTTCGCGATGCGCTGGCCGGCGAAGAAACACGATCATTTCCTGATCCCCGCGGGAACCGTGCACTGTTCGGGAGCCGACGCCGTGGTCCTGGAGATCAGCGCCACGCCTTATATATTTACGTTCAAGTTGTGGGATTGGGGACGCATGGGGCTCGACGGCAAGCCGCGCCCGCTCAACCTGGACCGCGGCGAGGCCAACATCCGGTGGGAGCGCACGGCGGAATGGACTCGGAGCAAGCTAATCAACCGCGCCGAGCCCTGCGGCTCGGGTCCGGGATGGCGCGAGGAGCGCACCGGCCTGCACGAAGGGCAGTTCATCGAAACCCGGCGGCACTGGTTCACCGAATCGGTGCCTCACGACACCGGCGCGGGAGTCAACGTGCTCAACCTCGTAGAGGGCGAAGGCGCCATCGTCGAGAGCCCGGACGGCGCGTTCGCGCCGTTCGAGGTCCATTATGCCGAAACGTTCATCGTTCCGGCGGCGGTGGGGAGTTATACGCTGCGACCGCTTCAGCCGGGGAAAGCCTGTGCAACCATCAAGGCTTATGTTCGCGAATTGGAATGCTGAACCGTGTCGAGGCCAACGCGCCATCGGGCCGCGCCGTCTCCGCTGAGATGGACTGTGCCCGGCGCCGGAGATCGTCGTGGCCCGCTGGGGAACATTGGATCACGTTGAGTCACGCTTGGATGAAGGGCGCCCGGGTGGACGGGCCATTTGAATCCAGCCTGACCAACGGCGCTGACACGCACGTGTGTGGCCGCAATTGCCCTCGACAGGAGCGATTCAGTTCCTGGGACCGAAGATCTAGGTTCAATACCCGCTCTTGCCGGGATTGTCCGGTGCCCTTGCCGGCATTATCCCTTCCCTGCCCCTGGACGCAGAGGTATGATCCGGGCGCATTGCAGCAGGCTCCACTTGCGCGGATGCCGCCGTCTTCTCCGATTGCCGAGTTACCCAATGAAAAAAGCATGCGTTAATAGAAATGGAACCCCCGTCGATTGCCCTCAGGCGCCTTCCATTGACCGGCGTGCGTTCTTCAGGGGCACAGCGACGCTGGGGGCCGGAATTGTGACCGCCGCCCTCCTGCCAAGAACCTCCCGGGCCCAGGCCGCGCCGGCTCCCGCTGCTCCAAGCATTGGCGGCGCGAGTGACGTCATTGCGTCCGACGCGAAGACCGTCGTCGAGACGCCGGCGGGAAGGATCCGGGGATTCCGGCGCAAGGGCATTTATGCATTCAAAGGGGTGCCCTACGGGGCCTCGACCAGTGGCGCGAACCGGTTCATGGCGCCGGCCGCGCCGGAACCCTGGCCGGGAATCCGTAATGCGCTAGCGTTTGGGCGCGCGTGCTTTCAGTCGCGGGGCTCCTCAACGGCCTTCAATTTCGACGGGAGGAACCTGGCGCCTGCCGACGAGGACGCATTCCTCCTGCACCGCGGCATGGGCATCCTCGTGCCGGGGGAGGATTGCCTGCGCCTAAACGTCTGGACTCCGGAGATCAACGGATCGGGCCGGCGCCCCGTCATGGTCTACATGCACGGGGGCGGCTATGAGGGCGGATTCGACAATGACCTCCGCTCGTATGACGGGGAGAATCTCGCGCGCGACTACGACGTGGTCGTGGTGACCCACAACCACCGCCTGAACGTCTTCGGATTCCTCAACCTGACGGAGATGGGCGACAAGTACGCAAACTCCGCAAATGCCGGCGTGCTGGACTATGTCGCGGTCCTAAAATGGGTCCACGAGAACATCACAAACTTCGGCGGCGATCCTGGAAACGTGACGATCTTTGGCCAGTCCGGCGGCGGCGGGAAGGTGATCAACCTCATGGCGGTGCCCTTGGCCAAGGGCCTGTTCCACCGGGCCATCTGCCAAAGCGGCCCGTTCCTGAAGGCCCTCGAGCCCGACTACTCGGCCAAGGTGACTGCCGCGGTCATGCACGAACTCGGCTTGTCAAAATCCCGGGTGGATGAGCTGCAGAAGGTCCCGGTCGACCGCCTTGCCGGCGCGGCCGACGAGGTGATGAAGAAGCTCAATCCGCACAACCCGTCGGTTTTTCGCCATGAAATTGGATTGACCGGCTGGGGCCCGACGGTCGATGGCAACATTCTCCCGCACCACCCCTTTGACCCGGCCGCCCCGGCGATATCGGCCGACGTTCCGCTCTTGACAGGCACCATTCTTAACGAATTCCCGAGCGGCCTGGACCATCGCGAGGCAACCTTGATGACCGACGAGGAGCTGCACCAGAAGGTGTACGCGGAGTTTGGCGACAAGGGAGACGCCATCATCGCGGCCTACCGCAAGGATTACCCCGATGCTGCGCCCTTCGGAATCTATGCGGCCATGGGAGCCATGCCATTTCGGCGGCCGGCGGTGGAGCAGGCCGCAAGGAAGGCAGCGCTGGGTGCGGCGCCCGCTTACTCGTATATCTATGGATGGCGGACCCCCATGTTGGACGACCGCCCGGGCACGTTCCATGCCTGCGAGATCTCGTTTGTCTTCGACAATGCCGAGCTCTGCGACCACTACAGCGGCCTGCTTCCGGAGGCGCTTGCCCTGGCGAAGCAGATCAGTGGCGCGTGGGCCGCCTTTGCGCGGACAGGAAACCCGAACCACGCCGGCTTGCCCGAATGGCCCGCCTACACTGCCGACAAGCGCGCGACCATGTTCTTCGACGTGCCCTGCAGCGTGCGAAACGGGCCCGAAGCCGAGGGTCTCCGCCTGGTGGCCGTGGCATGAGCTGCATGGCCCGACCCCAGGGGAAAGGGCCTTGATGCGGCATTTGTGCCATAGGGGAGCGACATTTCACATGATCAAATTCCTCGGATCGAGTCGTGGCGTGCATCACGGGGCGGCGGGTGCCATCCTTCTCCTGCTTCCGTTCTTGCTCGCGCTGATTCGATAACCGCGGTTATCGCGCTGCAGGTGGTCCTGCAGTTCTCCGGGCAGTGGACTTCGCCCCGAATGTCCCGGCGGGAGCTGAGACAACGGATGCCCAGTCGCTGGCATGTCCATTCCAGCGAGCCTCTTCATGGGGCATCAGCCGCAGATTTTCCTTCGGATGTCCCGTGCAATGCGCAGCCTCGGTATGTGCGACGCGCGTGAATTGACGGATAGAGGAACAGGGGCAGGTGCAATTCCAGGGAATCTCAGGGCGAGGTGATTGCGATCAGCATCCGGAAATTCCTAAAGAAAGTCACTTGTCCGATGAGTTTGCCGCCAGCCCTGACGCGCTCCATTGTGTGGAGCGCCCTCCTCTTCGAAGCAACTTCCTCCATGCGCGTGCGTTGACGCCCTCGTAACGAAGTAAGAGGCGGGTGAGGGTTCTCGATGAGCCCAGGCCGCATTGAGATGCGAGATTGGCTATTGTCTCATTTGGCGACTCCGTCGCGAGTTTGCGGGCGCGGTCGAGCCGAGCCTTCAGGACGAATTCGGCAGGGGAGCGCGCGAGCTGGCGCCGGAACAGGGTGTACAGCGTGCGCCGGGAGACGCCGGCGAACTCGGCAACCTGCTCGAGGCTGAACGGGCGCCGGAGATTGGCGTCGATGAAGTCGACGGCGCGGCGCAAGTACGGGCTTGCAACGGCCAGGAATTCCGTGCTCGAGCGAATGACAACGCCCCGCGGCGCGATCACTATCGGTCGCGCCGGCACCTTCCGGCCGCGCATCAAGCGATCCAGCAGTTGGGCGGCCCTTAGGGCAATCTCCTCCTCTCCGAGGTCTATGCTCGAGATGGGCACATGCGAACACTCGCATGCGATCTCGAGGTTGCCTGTTCCCATGACGGCAAAGTCCTCTGGCACCCGCCAGCCGTTCGCCAGGCAAACCTCGATCGTCTCGGATGCCAGCTGGTCATCCAGCACATAGCAGGCCATGGGCCGCGGCAGCGTCCGCAGCTGGTTGACCAGCCAGGCCTGTCTACGGCGCCAGTCCCGCAGGTCGCGGGAGATAGTTCGCTCCCGCCGGTACTCCAGCCTATGGCACTTAAAACCGGCTTCAGCTAGGGCGGAACTGTATCCCTCGTACCGGTCGCTTGACACGAGGCCGGTGTAGGCCGTGAACCACGCAAACTGCGTGTGGCCCCGCTCTATGAAATGCTGCGCCGCTAACCTGCCCGCCATTTGGTTGTCCTCCATGACATGGCTAACGTCGATGCCGGGCTGGTTCCGCCCAATTAGGACCGTGGGCTGGCGGGGAGCCTGGCGGCGCATGAAGGCGAGAAGGTCCGATCTCTGCGTGTAGGAGACAATCATGCCGTCGCCACGCCAATGAAGAGGAACAATTTCATCGAAAAAACGCCGAGTCTCAAGATGCCATCCCGCGGTGCGGGCGTATTGGCCGATTACCCGGATTGTCCGAGGATCATTCCAACCCAGCGCCACGAGAACGCGGCGTTTTAAGGTAATCTGGTGGGAGGCCGATTGCACGTATTGTCCGATAGACTGCACAAAAGAGCCCTTGTGGGCAACACCCATATTGAACATAAACCCACCCAGCCCCAGACTGTCACGCACCCCGCAAGGTGACAGAATTACCCTAACACCCAACAGGCATCCTAATGAAGATTGCAAAAGCTTTATCCGTATACCTGCCAGTTATTGCATTGGCGGGCGCCCTGATCGCAAACAGGGCCTCAGCGCAGCAAAGCACGACGACAACCAGCGGCGATCAGAACGCAACCACGGCGACGCCGGCCACGAACCAGGTTACGGCTGCCACCAGCACCGCGACCACCACGACCACTGAAGAGAAGAACGAGGCTCCGCTCAAGCTGGACGCCGTTGTCGTGACCGGCACCTCAACACCCGTCACCGAGCTCGCCGCCTCATTCGACGTCGCCATCGTGCCCCAATTGGAGATAGTCACCACCCCTACGGTGGGCGTCGCCGGCCTGATCGATTCGGTACCCGGGTTCTACGGCGAGGCGTCAGGCGGCGAGAACGGCCAGAACCTCTCCGTGGACGGGCTGCGCAATTCAGGCGGGTTCTTCGCCTCCATCAGCCTCCAGGAGGACGGTCTGCCGGTCCAATACAACGGGTTTTACGCCGAGTATCAGGTTCAACCCGACGCCTCCTACGGAAGCGTTGAGGCGGTCACCGCCGGACCCTCCACAGTCTTTGCACCCGAGGGTGGTGCGGCGACCCTGAACTGGATCACGCGCATGCCGGCGGTCGACTCAGGCGACGTCACGTTCTCGGTCACCAGCCAGGGAAGCAAGCGGTTCGACTTTTTCTACGGCGGCCCTCTGCCGTTGTCAAAGGGCTGGTCCGCAAGCATCGGTGGATTTTACGAGAACGGGCAGGGACCAAGGCCGGTCGGATACACCGAGGAGCGAGGCGGGCAGGTCCGGGCGATGATTGAGAAGACCTTCGATGGAGGCTTTATCTCCGTCGCCTACAAGTATATCAATATAAACACCCCTTATTACTTCCCTGAGCCGGCTTCCGAGGACAGTGGAGGGAACCTGCACTCGCTTCCCGGCTTCGACCTGCATCATGACACGACCTATTCCGTCGACAGGGAATACGGGGACTTGGTACCCCCGACCGGGTATGGCAGCACGGTGATACACGGCCTGGACGAGATAGGCGCCTACGACCTCACAAACCAGTTAACGGTCAAGTTCGAGAAGGATCTCGGAGCCGGCTGGTCGGTGACCAACGGCTTCCGCAAAGCCAAGATCGCATGGATCGACAGCGACGACCGCCACGGTGGCAACTCGGATCTGTTCAGCGCCGCGGGCTACACCGCTGCCGCCGAGCCGGTGCTTGCATCCTATGCGTTGGGGCTGCCCGGAGCGCCGGTGGTCACGAGCGCCCAGCTCGTCCAAGTGACGGGGGCCAATGCGGGATTGGTGATCGGCAATCCCTCTACTCTCAACGGCAACGGCCTCCTGTGGTACTCGGATCAGTTCCAGTACCATGAGAATCAGGACAACACTATCGATGACCTCCGCCTGACGTGGACGACCGACAACAACAAACTTACCATCGGCTACATGTACCTGGACAACGACATCACCAATGACGGCGCGTTCAACAATGCCGTGTTGGCCGATGTGAGAAACCACTCCCACCTCTACGACGTCGAGGGGCTCAATTCCTCGGGCCAGGTGGTCGATCACCTGACTCTCCAGGGTGTCGTGGCGTTTGATGACGGTGGAGGCGCCCCTGTCCCAGGATACGGCGGCACCCCCGCCGCAGGCTTTTATGCCGAAGGCTCCATAGACACATTGTCATCCAACTTCTACTTCGACGATGAATACCAGATCACGAAGAAGTTCCACATCGATGCAGGTATGCGCTTCGAGCAAATTACTTGGAACAACCAGGTGACGGGCGGCAACCAGTGGATCTTCGGCGCGCCGCTCCCGACTGCCCAAATGTATCAGAACGTGATCGCGGCCCAGACAGCCGGCGTTTGGGCGGCACCCAATGCCTTCACACCGAATTCGAGCAGTGTGGCCGATTACGCCTGGAGCATTGGCGCGAATTATCAGTTCAACGACCATTTTTCGGTATTTGCCCGGGAATCGAGGTCTTACGATCCGGGGGTGCAAGACTTCGCCGTCTACGGCGGCAGCACGCCTACGAACAACTCCGCCTTTTCGGTGCTCCACTACTCGCAGGTGGGCGTGAAGTTTGAATCGAGTCAATTCGGAGCGGATGTGACGGGATACTACGCCGTGGCCGATAACAACCCCCAGACGGAAACCCTGGTGAACCTCCCCGGCGAGCCATCGCAAAACTTCAACCTGAGCTACATCTCCTATGGCGTCAATTTTGACGCCGCATGGCAGCCGATCCGGCCCTTCAGGATCGAAGTCAGCGGCGAGCTGGGACATTCCACGATCACGGGCCTCTCGGGCGCGACGTTATCCGGTGACGCAAACGGAAATCAGAATACGCGCATTCCGGACATCACATTCCGTATAAAGCCCACGTATTTCTTCAATGGCGGCCATGTCTTCATCTCCGCCAACTATTATGGACAACGCTACGGCGACCTGGCCAACACCGAGAAGCTGGGAACGTACACAAACCTGCAGGCCGGGATTAGCTACGACATCACCAAGTGGATGACCATCGACTTTGAGGGCGATAACCTGACCAATGCCCTGGCCTTCACAGAGGGCAATCCCCACAACTTGAGCGACCTCAATGCCGGGGCCACCGGCCTCGTTTATGCACGGGCGATCGAGGGCACAAACGCAAAGGCTTCACTCACGATTCGCTTCTGACTCCCTGATGATCCACGCGCGGAGAACCAGCCACGAAGTCCCAAAGTTGATTCCCCGAGCAAGGGCCTTCTGCGGCGGACATTGAAGGCCCATACGCTTCGTGGGAAATGTGCAGCCGGGCCTTGCGGCGAGCAAAGCCCGGTTTGCATTTACATAGCCGTCAAACCCAACGAAAAAACCCACCGAATGACAACAGCGGCGGAACTTCACCGGGAGCAATTCTGGAACCTCGGTGATCACAATGGCCGAGTGGCCCCATAGGCGTCATGCCAGTATTCTTGGCCATTGCGCAACCGCCGCAGGCCGGGGCGTCGCAGGAAACCGCAGGGCTGCTTCGAGCCGTTTGCTGCACCACCTGAAATGATTTCCTGATCCCAACGCCGCAAATGCGCTTCCGTCTAATAGACTATTTGGTCCTGGCGATTTTCTTCGTCAGCGCCGCGGGCATGGGGATTCTTTTCGCGCGGCGATCGGCCAAGAGCTATAAGTCGTATATTATCGGCTCTGAGAACAAGTGGTGGATGTTGGCGGCGTCTGGTGCCTCCACGAACTTCTCAGTAATGGGAACGGTCTGGAATCTGGCGATTCTCATGATCCTGGGAATGAAGTCGTTTTACGTGACCCTGGTGTGGTGGATGCCGAACGCGGTTTTTCTGATGGCCTACTCAGGGATCTGGATTCGCCGCTGCGGCGGGATGACGGCTGCGGAGCTTAATTGGGTCCGCTTCGGCTCGGCCACAGGGGCAAAGTGGGCGCGGAGCAGTTTCGCATTCATGATCACTCTCTTCAGCATCTCGCAACTTGGCCTCTCCTACATAATCATCCACAAGTTTTCGATCGTTTTCGTGTGCGAGAACCGCGGGGCACACCTGATTGCTGTCGCGACTGTGACGGCAACGAGCCTGTATGTAATGTTCGGAGGCTTTAAGGGGGTCATTTTCAGCGAGTTTTTGCAGACAGTTGTGCTTTTCTCCGTGGCATTCGCCATTGGGTTCGTTTGTTTCAGCAACTACTCGGGCGCCACCCTTCACGCGGCGATCGCCAATGGTTCCGGGACCGAAACCGTGACCCCCGAGTATTGGAAGTCGCTTGCTCCTGAGGCGAAGCCGCGGATTGGAATGTTCGCGGCCTCGGGCTACAACACGTGGAAGGATTTTTCTGGAATGGTTCTCGCCGGATCGATCATCGGAATGCTTGGATGCATCGGAGGGGCGGGCGGACGCTATGGAGAACAGCGGTTCCTGGCTACCAGAAACACTCGGGAGGCGGCAAAGCTGGCCGCTCTATGGCAGTTTCTGGGCTTTCCCCGCTGGGTCATGACCGGGGGGCTTTGTTTTCTGGCCTACTCCCTCTACAAGGCGCAGATCGCCAAGGATCCGGAGTCCGCGATGCCCATGTTCCTGCAGTCGGGACTGCTCCAACCCGGCCTGCTGGGATTTGTCGTGGCAGGCCTGTCCGCTTCGTTCATGACCAGCTTCGCCTCGGAGATCAATGCATGCGCTTCGATCGTCGTTCGCGACCTTTACCAGCCGCTGATCCGCCCCAACGTTCCGGACCAATCCAAGGAGTTTGTCGGAGCCAGCTACCTTGCCACCGGCATGCTGGCATTCGTCGCGATAGCCGTCGGATACGGCATGGTCGAGTCGCAGAATAATGGCAACGGAAGCGCCTTGAACATAATGTGGCAGTGGATGCTCACCGGACTGCTGCCCTGCCTGGTGGTGCCCCTGGCGCTTCGCTGGTATTGGGGGCGAATGAACGGATGGGGATTCGCGGCCGGATGCCTGGCGGGCCTGGTGCCGTCACTGATGATGCTGGCAAGAAACTTCATTTCGGCCGACGGGTTCCTCGGCTCTTTTCCTGAGAATTACTACATCTATACCACGCTTGCAGTCTCGGCAGGCGCTTGCGTTGCGGTGTCGCTGTTGACGCCGCGAATTGAGGATGAAGTAAGCGCGGAATTTTACGCCAAAGTGCGCCCGTTCGGACTGTGGAAGGGCGCGGAATTACATGCCCGCAGCAAGGGGCTTCCGTTGGCCTCCGCGCTTTCTCTGCCGCTTGTGGGTCTAAACGTGGCCATAGGCCTGGTTGCGTCATTCTCACTCTACATGGCCCCAATATACTTCTTCGGCCACTGGCCAATTGACGGTGCGATATGCGCAGGCGTCTTCGTCATCTGCGCGCTAATCCTCTACTTCACATGGTACAAGACGCTCCCCAACGACTAGGCCGCGACGTTAATATGACAATTGGTGCGGCCATGGGTCGCCAACGCTTATATCGATGACCGGTCCAAGAATAAAGGAAATCCTCGTCCTTCACCACAGCCATTTGGATGTGGGCTATACTCATTCCCAACCGATCCTTTGGGAACTGCAAAACGAGTATATCGACCAGGTGCTGGACTGGCTTGACCAAACCGAGGGCCTGCCGGATGGGGCGCGCCCAAAATGGACGTGCGAGGCAACCGAGCCCGTATGGAGGTGGTTGAAGCGATCGTCGGAGTCGCAGGTTAAGCGGTTTATCAAACACTGCCGCGGCGGACGCCTCGGCCTCTCGGCGCTGCGCTGGCACACGACGTCCCTGGCAAACCGTGCGGGGCTGAAGCGGCTGCTTGATGGAAAGGATGAACTGGAGCAATTGGCGGGGGTAAAGATAACCGCGGCCTGCCAGCATGACGTTAACGGCATCCCATGGCCGCTGGCCGACGTGCTGCTGGATGGAGGAGTGGACTTCTTCGTCATGGCTATAAATAGCCACCTGGGCCGGGCGGTTCAGCCGCGGCCCGGGATGTTCCTTTGGGAGGCGCCGTCCGGCCGGAAGATTCGGGTATGGAATGGCAACCACTACACGATGTTCGACCAGCTGCTTTACTCGTGGGAGGATTCGGTCGACCGAATGGCCGAGGGTTGGGCGATGTATGGTAAGCATTTGGAAACCATAGGCTACCCATACGACTTCTTCTACCTAACGACGACGTGCTCTCCGGTCATTTGGGATAACGCCCCAAACAATCCGTATCTGCCCGACCTGATCCGGCGCTGGAACGAGGCCGGGCGCGGTCCCCGCGTGCGATATGCGACGTTTGACGACCTGCGCATACGCGCATTCGCGATCCCGGACGACCGGCTGCCCGTGCTTCGCGGCGACTGGACGGACTTTTGGGCATTTGGCGGCGGGAGCAGCCCCGTATCAACCGCGTGCAACCAGCAGGCGAAGGCGCTCATTGGGGCTGCCGAGGCGATGCTCGGCCCCGAAGCCTCGGAGACGGCGTCGCCGCTCGGCCGGGCCACGGAGAGGGTTGATCTCTTTGACGAACATACATTTGGCTATTACGACTCGGACCACTCCCATCCCCAGGCCCAGACAACCGAGCTGCTCAAGCAGGCGCTCGCCCATGAGGGCCACGAATTGGCAGCATTTGCGGCAATGGATGGACTGGAGCGCCTGGCAAAGAATCCTGTCGCAGACCGGGGAATTAAGGGAGTGCTGCTGTGCAATCCCGGCCCGCATCCAATTACGGTTTGGCCGGTGCTGCCCGAGTCATGGTTCGCAGCCACCGCCGAGCGCACATACCGAGCGAGCCGAATGTTCTACGATGGCCGCCCATGGGGAAGGCGCTTTCCCGGCACCGGCTCGAGGGCTTTCGGCCCGGTGGACCTGCCGCCGCATTCGTGGAAGACCGTTCCCTTTGAGAAGCTGCCGCCCGCCGAATCCGCGCCGACCGTCCGCCACGAGACTAGGGTGGAAAATGTGGAGAGGCGTGAGGTCAATTTTGCGCCACTCGCGAACTTTCGGCGCCGCGTGGGAGTTATAGAATCCCCATTCCACACGCTGCGCTATGATCCTGACACGGGAAGGATACTGTCTCTCTTCGACCGGAGGCAGAACCGCGAGACGCTGGCGCCCAAGGACGGCCTGGACTTCTTCTCCTTCGTCCGCGAGCACTCCAACGCCTTGGTCGAGGATCGCCGTTACGCCTTCTACCAGCGCGACCTGGATCGGGAAAAGATGGACCAGTCATGCTGGCACGACTGGTCGCCCGTGCATGAGTGCGCCACGCGGGTGACTCGCTGCGCAGTGACCGAGGCACCGGGTCGCGCGACGCTCTTCCGCGAGCTGCAGGCACCAGGCATGATTCACCTCGTGCAGCGGATCTCACTTTTCGGGTATGACCCGGTTATCGGCCTTGAGGTCGACATGGAAATCGTTCCGGAGCCCTCTCCCCAGGCGATTTACTTTGCCTTTCCGCAAAGCCTAAGTGCGGGTTGGAAGGCGGCCTTTGACACGGCCGGGACAATCGTGCGGGTTGACGACGACCAGTTGCCGGGCGCTTGCCGCAATTGGATCACAAGCGAGATGTTCGCTGCCATGTGGGACAGCAACGCGGGGGTCGCGCTTTTCGCGCCGGATGCGCCCACCGTGCAGTTCGGCGATTTTCATTTCGGCCCACCGCTCGATTCCCTGCCACGTCCAGGCAACCCTATGCTGCTGGCGTGGCCTGTTAACAACTATTGGGATACAAATACTCCGCGCGTCCAATACGGGCGCATTCACCTCCGCTATGGCTTTGTCACATTTGGGCGGGCTGATCTGCCTGCCTTGCGAACGAGAGCCGAGGTCTTTCGTCAACCCCAACTGATCTGGCCAGTCACCACAGGCGGACGCGGCAAAGACGAAGGCCAGTTCCATTGACGAATTCCTCAGGCCAAGCGGAATTTCGAGTGATAGGCTGAAGATCTTTGGGAGAAATAGGCTCA
>Ga0209415_10003010_pt1 | contig 31429 bp, 31 predicted proteins | sample PeaSoiSIISIP2007_FD_187696 | JGI IMG/M metagenome (GOLD analysis project Ga0209415, IMG submission 187696) | Peat soil microbial communities from Weissenstadt, Germany - SII-SIP-2007 (SPAdes) (version 2) | ecosystem: Environmental > Terrestrial > Soil > Wetlands > Peat | place: Germany... | reverse complement strand
GATTCGCGATTTAAGGAGCGCTCCCGAGCCGCTTGATTAACCCTCACGGCGAAGAGTCCGTTTATTATCCGCAACGGCAAGGAGCCGATTAACGCACGGGGGACGATTCGTCGCGCATAACGTTGCACCGGGTTGCCCGGGAAGCTCCGGCGCTTCGTGATCCGCTTCTCCGACGACAGAGCAACGAACTCTTGATGGGGAGGCTAGCGCGCGCGGGCGGGGTTGGGAAGGGAAGTGGTTGAAAGGAAGGGGAAGATGCGGTGTGAACGGGGCTTGCCGCGCGCTTCGTGTTAGCATATCGCCATGCCTGAGATCAGCCGGTTCTTTGGCATCGTAATTCGGATGTATTTTGACGATCACCACCCGCCGCACTTTCATGCCTTCTACGGCGGCGAAGAAGCCCAGATCGGCATCGACCCAATCTCCCTGCTGAACGGGAGCCTTTCGAGTCGCGCGGCATCGTTGGTGATCGAGTGGGCAGCGCTACACCAGAGGGAACTTATGCGGAACTGGCACCGGCTGCACAACGACGAACCGGTGCACCCGATCGCTCCACTCCAATAGGATGGAATCATGGCTCCGCGAGTGAATCACGTCAGGTGGCTCGGCGACTATCGTCTGGAACTGGGCTTCACCGACGGCGTGCGGAAGGACGTGGATTTCCGAGACCGAATTGTCGGGAGGGGCGGCGTGTTTCGTCCGTTGGCCGACATTGAGTTCTTCAGGCAGGTTCGGCTGGAACCCGATGCCGGAACCATCGTGTGGCCGAACGGAGTCGATTTTTGTCCCGACGTTCTGTACAGCCTGGCGACCGGTAGACCAATTGAGATTCTGCAGTCGGCATGAACGCCAGATGACGTTGCGGTCGCGGTGACGCGCCCTAACCGGTCCGCCGAACGATCCACCAATCATGTCGATCCGCCTTTTCTCTTCGATTGAACAAAACGTGGTTGCCGGTTGGAAGCGGCTTCTTTCGTTTCGCAAGCCGGACTGGGAGCTCAAGGACTATCCAGTCGTCATCAGGGGAATGAGGACTGACCTCGACTTCGGATGCAAAGAGCCCCGGTTCAAACAGGAGCGGTACCTTGCCAGGGTCGTGAACTGGTGGGTTCTGACCGGTGGAGGCGACACACGCGCAGATGCGATGAGGGACCTCGCTACGCGATTCGACACACTGAAGGCTGAATGGCAGCGGGAAGGTCGGCCGATGCCTCGACCGGGGACTCGCGTGCCCATAAGGTTTGCAGCTCAGGAGCGGGTAAAGGCTCACCCCGAGCTACGGGACGACTTCGTTCGACGTGTTCTCGGCCTCGAGTGGGCTTGGATTTCGGATGAGTCGAGCTTGTCGGACTTCCATACGGATGAAACCAGCGAGGCGCTCAACGCGAAGATCGCGGAGGTCTACGGCGTCAACGTGTCGGATATTCAGTCTGGCAATCTGGCCGAGATACTCGACCGAATTGCGGCGGCGCGACGGTGACCGGGCCTGGCGAGCGCTTCGCTACATCAGCGTCATGGGGTCCACGTCAATCACCAGGGCGGTGGCGGGCCATTTGCGGTCGAGGGCGTGGCGGCGGAGGGTTTGGAGCACTTCGTTGAGTTTTTTCCGGCTGGCCGCCTTTAGCAGCAACTGGTAGCGGAATTCACTGCGGAGTCGAGGAACCGGGGCTTCGGCGGGGCCGAGAACTTTGAGGCCTTCGGGGGGCGGGTCGAGGAGCGCGCCGAGCTCCGCGCTCATGGCCAGCGCCTGCTCCTGATGCTCGCTGCGCACCAGCACGTTGGCCAGCGCACTGAACGGCGGATAACGCATTAATCGCCGGAATTGTATCTCTTGTTCGTAAAATAGCTGATAATCCTGCGCGGCGGCGAAGCGAATGGCATAATGCTCGGGATTTACGGTCTGAATGAGCACCGTGCCGGCCAGATCGCCGCGCCCGGCGCGCCCGGCGGCCTGAGTGAGTAACTGAAACGTCCGCTCGGCGGCGCGGAAATCGGGCAGGCCCAGTCCGATGTCCGCCGAGACGATGCCCACCAGGGTCACATTGGGAATGTCGTGGCCCTTGGCGATCATCTGGGTGCCCACCAGCACGTCGTAGTCGCCATCGCGAAAGCCATGCAGAATCGATTCGAAGTGGCGCTTGCCACTCACCGTGTCGCGGTCCATGCGGGCGATGCGCGCCACGGGGAACTCGCGGTGCAGCTCGTCCTCGGCCTTCTCGGCGCCGGTGCCGATGAACTGCAGATGCTCGCTGTCGCACTGCGGGCAGCGGCTGGGCGTGCGCTGGGCGGTGTTGCAGTAGTGGCATAGCATTCGCTTGTCGCGGCGATGCCACACCAGCGTGACGGAGCAGTTGGGGCACTCCATGCGCCAGCCGCACGCGCGGCAGGTGACGAAGCTGGAGAAGCCGCGGCGGTTGAGCAGCAGCATCACCTGTTCGTGCGACGCCAGGCGCTCGCTCACGGCGTCTTTCAGGCGGCGTGAGAAGGTGGACTGCTGGCGCGTTTCCAGAAACTCCTGGCGCATGTCGATCAGCTCGACCGAGGGCAGGGGGCGCTGTTCGATGCGCTCAGGCAGCTCCAGCAATTGGTATTTGCCGCGCTCCACGTTGTAGCGGCTTTCGAGACCAGGCGTGGCCGAGCCGAGAACCACGCACGCGCCGCACTGCTGCGCGCGATAGACGGCGACGTCGCGACCGTGGTAGCGCGGGGTTTCCTGCTGCTTGTAGCTGTGGTCGTGTTCCTCATCGACGACGATGAGTCCGAGGTTGCGGACGGGAGCGAAGACGCCGGAGCGCGTGCCCACCACCACGCCGGCCTGGCCGCCGCGAATGCGCCGCCACTGCTCGGCGCGTTCGGCATCGTTGAAGGCGGAATGCAGAATGGCCACGCGATCGCCAAAGCGATGGGCGAACTGTCCGGCGACGGCTGGAGTCAGCGCGATCTCCGGGACTAACAACAGTGCGCCGCGGCCGAGGGCGAGGCAGGCGTCGATGGCGCGCAGGTAGACCTCGGTTTTGCCCGATCCGGTGACGCCCTGCAGAAGAAACGGACTGAACTGGTTGGCGCGGAGAGCGGCTTCGATCTGCTGATATGCGAGGAGCTGGTGTGGGTTGAGGGTGCGCTCGGGGCGGATGGGCTCGCGCCATGTTACCGGCGATTCGGTGGCCAGCTTCACCATGCCGCGGCGGGCCAGGGCACGGGCGGCGGGACTCGCGCCCTTCACAGTCGCCTCGAGCTGCTGCACGTTGTGCGAGCCGGGATGCAGTTCGAGGTAGGAGAGCAACTCGCGCTCCTGTTTCGGGAGCCGGCCGTCACTGCGGGCGATGAATTCGACGCGCAGACGGGCGGCGGAGGCGCGGAAGGGATCACGATCGGCTTCGACATCCTCGACAGCGATGAAGCCGCGCTTCTCCAGCGTGCGGATGACGTTCGCCGCGCCCGGGACCTTGTTTTTCAGATAGAGCGCCGACGAAGGCCGGGCATCGAGGAGCGCCAGAGTCTGCAGAGTGGGGTCGTCGGTGGGATCGCCCAGCAGGAGCTGGCGGGCGGCGTCGCGACCGGCATCGGTGAGCGAGTATAGCTTCGAGCGGCGGACTTCGCCGGTGAGCGGGGTCATGCTGCGGAGCACTTCGCCGAGCGGCGCGCAATAATATTCGGCGATCCAGCCGCCGAGAGCGATCAACTCGGGGTCGAGGACGGGCTCCTCGTCGAGCAGGCGGAGGACTTCCTTGATGGGGCCGTCGCCAGGGGAATCGTGGACGGCCAGAACGACGCCGGTCAGCTTGCGTGTGCCGAAGGGGACGAGGACGCGGCAGCCGGGCTGGACGCGATGAGTGAGGGTTTCGGGCAGGCTGTACGTGAAGAGGCGATCAAGCGGGATGGGCAGGCTGACGTCGGTGTACATCACGAGACCGCTCCTGGACACGCGGCGCGAGCCGCGTCGTGCGCCAAGCCCCGACAAAACGCGGCTGACGCCGCGTGTCCGACCTGGAGCCCTTTCAGCATCCCTGATTAGTGCGACAACGCCGCCGATAATATCAATCCGCGACACTCGCCGAGGCCGATTCCGCGGTAACCAGGCTTCTCGCACCAACCGCGCAGGATCACCTCGTCGCCATCTTCCAGGAAGCGGCGCTCTTCGCCCGTGGGCAGCGGGATGGCGCGCTTGCCGCCCTCGGTCAGCTCCAGCAGGCAGCCGGCCGATTCAAGCTGGGGCCCGGAGACGGTGCCGCTGGCGAGCAGATCGCCAGCCATCAGGTTGCAGCCGTTGGAAGTGTGGTGGGCCACCATCTGGGCCATAGTCCAGTACATGTCGCGGAAGCTGCCGCGGCTGAGCGTGACGGGTGGGATGCTCTGCAACTGCATTTTCATGCTGGCGAGCTGGACTTCCAGGGTGATGTCCACGCCGCCGGCGCACTGGTCGTCCTCGTGGGCGAGGTAGGGGAGCGGTTGCGGATCGGCGGCCGCGCGCTCAAACGCGGGAATGCGGAAGGGGGCCAGCGCTTCCAGGGTCACCACCCAGGGAGAGACGCTGGTGGCGAAATTCTTGGCGAGGAACGGGCCGAGGGGCTGATATTCCCACGCCTGAATGTCGCGCGCGGACCAGTCATTCACGAGTGAGACGCCGAAGATGTGCTCCTCGGCTTTGGCGATAGGGATCGGCTCGCCGATGCGCTGCAAGCCCGCGCCGTAGAATCCGACTTCGAGTTCGTAGTCGAGCCGGCGCGTGGGGCCGAACGTGGGCTCGGCGGCATCGGGCGCTTTGGTCTGGCCGTTGGGACGGCGCACCGGCGTGCCGCTCACCATCAGCGTGGAGGCGCGCCCGTGATAGGCGATGGGCACCCACTTGTAGTTGGGGAGCAGCGGCTGATCGGGCCGGAACAACTGGCCCACGCGCGTGGCGTGATGGATGGACGCGTAGAAATCGGTGTAGCCGCGCTGGAGCGTGGGGCGGACGAGCAGGGCATCGCCGATGGGCGTGAGGAACTTCTCCGCTTTTTCCTGTTTGCGGGAGCCGGCGCGGAGGAGGCGCGAAAGCGACAGGCGGATCTCGGCGCGTTCGGGCGGCGTGAGCGTCATCAGCGGGTTCAGGAACGACGATTCGAAGAACTGGCCGAAGGTGACGTCCACGCCGGTGAGCAGTCCTTCGCGGAAGCACTCGGCGACGTCGAGGATGAAGTCGCCGATGGCCACGCCGATGCGATCGGGTTTCCCGTCGGTGCGATAGACGCCGAAGGGGAGGTTCTGGATGGGGAAATCGCAGGCGGGCGTGTTGGCGCTTTCCACCCAGCTTTCGAGCGACGCATCGTGGGTTTCGTCAAGGGCCCCGATCATAAAGCTGCCCCGATCATAAAATCGCCCAAATCATAACAGGTGCAATTGTTTCATGGCGCGAATGGGCTCGTCGAACGAGCACGACCCGAAGGCGATGGCGAAGCCCGCGCGCACTTCCTCAATCTGCTCCTGGCTGGCCCAGTGGTGACGCCAGGCGATGCCGCGTTCATCGAAGGTGAAGCCCGCGGGCGTCGGCTCGTGGAGGAGCTCGGCGAGCAACTCCGGGCGGATTCCGGCGTAGATGAACACCGCCGCGAGCATGAGGTTCAGGAAGCCGAACATCAGGACCTTTCGATTGTCGTCAGTGTCATAACTGAGCCGGTATTTGCCGCAGAAGGGGTGGTGCAGGCCGGCGGTGGCTTTGAAGGCGACATTGTGGCGGCAGCACATGGTGAGGAATCCGGAGACCTCGTCGATGGACGGGAACATGTTTTCGCGGACGCCGCCGGTGCGGATTTTGGCGCGCGCGCCGGCTTTCTGGATGGCGAGGATGAAGGGCAGCGGATCGGTGGAAAGCGGAAACTCGAAATAGACGCGCATGCCTTTGGGGACCACGGAGGCGAAGGCGGCGATGTCGTCGGAGGTGGTGACCTTAATTTCCACCGAATCGATGTGGATGGTTTTGTGGCGGCTATTGAAGGCTTCGATGTCGGCCAGATCCTGATCGAGCACGGGGCCGCAGAGCGCGCTCATGCGCCAGGGTTTTTCTTCGGTGAGCTCGGGGAGGATTTCGCGCATTTCGTTTTCGAATTCTTCGAGGCGGGAGGCGACGATGATGAAGCGGGCCAGCGCCCAAAAGTCGGCCGAGGTGCGGTAGGAGGCATAGTTATTCACGGCGGAAGTCATGCCCAGCCCGGCGGGAGGAAACAGACCCGCGTAATCGATGAGACCTTTGAGTAGGCGATGAACAGGGGTCACGATAGAAGGATACAGCAGGGAGGGCGGCGGTGAGTCGCGGCGGGTTCTATGTGTGCGACGCCAACTCTTCGGGCCTGGGCGGCCGCTCGTGTCCCTTCAGGCGAGGATCGCTTACCCCAATCCGTTGAAAGTGTTCTCTGGCTTGATTCAGGCTTGGTTTGTTCGCGCCGCCTGTGTAATCGGGGTCGTCGAATTGAATCGGGTCATCTTCCCACCAGCACACTTCACAGATTGCGAACGCGCCGGGTGGTTCCGCAAGGAGTGTGTAGTAGCCGCAACAGGGACAGGCGTAGCGTGCAGGGTCGCTGGACGAGACAGGCATCATTTGCGCAGCTTGGCGAACCGAGCCTGCATTTCCACGAGTCCTGAAGACGGGCGCAGGGGAAGAGTGATGGCGTGATTGAAGGCGTCTTCCAGCGAGGCGAGCACCTTGATGTTGTCGGCTTCACGGATCTCGCGGCGGCGGATGGCTTCGAGTTCGGGGCCGGCGCGCTTCCAGGTCTCCACCCACAGGCGGATTTTTTCTCGCTCGTCCCCATCTTATTATCGGCTTTCTGGTAGGCTCGGTCAGGATGCAATTCGCCGATATTGCGCTGGCGCAGCGGCTGGAGCGGGCCGAAGGTCGGGCCTGCATGGAATTCGCGGAGACGCGGCGGCGGCTGGTCCCGGAAAGCCGCGCGGAGTGGATGGAGTGCGGCGGAGCGAACGTAGTGTTCGATGGCGCGGACTCGCCGATCACGCAAACCTTTGGGCTCGGCATTTTCGAGGAACTTACCGCGGCCACGCTGGATGAGATCGAACGATTCTTTTTCGAGCGCGGGGCGGCGGCGAATCATGAGGTGAGTCCTTTGGCGGGTGTTGCAGCGTTGCGCCTGCTCTGCGATCGCGGCTACCGGCCCATCGAGATCAGCAGCGTGATGTGCCGGCCGGTGGAATTGCGGCAGGCTGCGGATTCCGGCAGGATCCGGGTGCGCGTGATCGAGAGAGACGAAGCGCAGCTTTGGGCGGATGTCAGCGCGCGGGGCTGGACGCACGACCATCCCGAGCTTCTGGATTTCCTCCACGGGTTCGGCGCAATCGCCGCCGCACGCCAGCGAAGCGTGTGCTTCCTGGCCGAATACGACGGCACACCGGGCGCGGCGGGCGCGCTGTCCATCGACAATGGCGTGGCCCTGTTCGCGGGCGCGGCCACGGTTCCCGAACTGCGGCGCCGCGGACTGCAGGCGGCTTTGCTCGAGGAGCGCATGCGCTATGCCCACGAACACGGCTGCGATCTGGCGATGATGGTGGCGGAAGCGGGCAGCGAATCGCAGCGCAACGCCGAGCGCAAGGGATTCCGGATCGCGTATACAAGGGTGAAGTGGCAGAAGGCCGGCCCGCACTAGCGTCGCCAGGAGTGGCGACGCGGCACGCTGGGAGCGTGCGCTACATCGTGAGGACGGCGCGGAAGCGGGCCTGCGCGGTCATCATGCGCTGGTATGCGGTTCGAATGTCGGCCAGCGGGTACGTTTCGATCATCGGGCGGATGCCGTGGAGTACGGAGAAGTTGAGCGTGTCCTCGGAATCGCGCGGCGTGCCGGAGGCCCAGCCTCTGACGGATTTGCGCCCGCCGATCAGCAGGCCGGCCGGGATGGACAGCGGCTCGTGGGGCACGGCGACAATCAGCAGCGTTCCATCGATGCCGAGCCCAGGCAGCACCGAGTTCATCGCGCCGGCGTGGGGGGCGGTGGCCAGGATCACCTTCGCTCCGCCGAGTTTCTGAAGCTCCTGAGCGACGTTCACCGCGCTCGAATCGAGATAACGATGAGCACCCAGCTTCAGCGCGAGTGCTTCTTTGTCGGCTCCGCTGGAAATCGCCACCACCTGATGCCCGAATGCGCGGGCGAACTGCACGGCCATGTGGCCGAGTCCGCCGATGCCCTGAACGGCCACCAGATCGCCCGGCCGGGCGCCGCTGTGCCGCAATGCATTGAATGTCGTAATGCCCGCGCACAACAGCGGAGCGGCTTCCGCCGCTGAAAGAGCATCGGGGATGCGGGCGAGCCCGCGGGCGGGAGCGATCATGTACTGCGCATATCCGCCGTCGAAGGTGAGGCCGGTGATGCCACCTCGCACGCAGAAGACAAAATCTCCGCTGCGGCACGGGATGCAGACGCCGCAGTAATCGCCGCACCAGCCGATGCCCGCGCGATCGCCGGCCTTCCAGTTCTCCACGCCCGCTCCAACCTCTTCCACCACTCCGGCGACCTCGTGCCCGGGCACGCGCGGATACTGAATGCCCGGCCAGTGTCCTTCCTTCACGACCATGTCGCCATGGCAGATGCCGCAGGCCTCGACACGAAGCAGAATCGCGCCGGGACCGGGGCGCGGAACATCGCGCTCAATGGCCGTGAATTCGTCGCCGGCGCGGGGAACGTGGAACGCAGTCGACAGTGCCATGCACTCAGTGTGGCATGAGAGCGACGCGATCGAGGCCCGCGCGGGAATACGTCGTTCGCCGTAGTAGAAAGATGCGCCGGGTGGCCGATATGTCCTGCAGGTGACTTCCACTCAGCCCAGCGCGAGTGTTTTGTCCGGCCGGCGGATCCGGGTGATGATCGTGGACGATTCGATGTTCGTGCGGAACATCGTCTCGCGGGTGCTGGGGGGCGACCCGGCAATTGAAGTGGTGGGCATGGCGGTGGACGGGCTGGACGCTATCGGCAGGGCGGCCGAGCTGAAGCCGGACGTGGTGACGCTCGACGTGGAGATGCCCCGCATGAGCGGGCTGGAGGCCATTCGCAGGATTCGCGAGGCCTGGCCTCCGGCGAAGATCATCATGCTGAGCACGCTCACCGAGGCGGGCGCGCGGGTGACCATCGACGCGCTGCTCAACGGCGCGAACGATTACGTTCCCAAGGTGGACCCGGGATCGAAGGCGCTTCCGATTCCGCGGCTGAAGCGCGACCTCATAGCAAAGGTCCGCCAGTTCTTCCCGTCGCGAACGGTTGCGGCAGCCGCGCCTGTGCTGGTTCGGCCGGCGGCGATGCCCGCGGCGCCGGCGCAACGCGCGACGAAACGGCGGCGAGTGGTGGCAATTGGCGTTTCCACCGGAGGGCCCAGCGCGCTCAACGAAGTCATCCCCGCGCTTCCGGCGACTCTCGCGGTGCCCGTGCTGGTGGTGCAGCATATGCCCACGATGTTCACGCGAATTCTGGCGGAGCGCCTGAACGCGCTGTGCCCGCTGAAGGTTTGCGAGGCTGCCGACAACATGACGGTGGAGCCCGGCACGGTGCTGGTCGCTCCCGGCGACTATCACATGCGCGTGATTCGGCGCGGCGGCCGGGAATGCATCGCGCTCGATCAGTCCGCGCCGGAGAACTCGTGCCGGCCGGCCGTGGATGTGCTGTTCCGCTCGGTGAACGAGGTCTACGGAGGCGCATCTGTCGCCGTGGTGCTCACGGGAATGGGACAGGACGGCTGCGCCGCGACGCAGGGGTTGAAGGCGAGCGGAGCCTATGTGATCGCTCAGGACGAACCCTCCAGCGTTGTGTGGGGCATGCCGGGAGCGGTGGTGCGAGCGGGTCTCGCTAGTGCCGTTGTCGACCTGAAGCTGATCTCGCGCGAAATCCTCAGGCAGCTTTAATCCTGCGTTACCGCAATTTTTCCTGCCGGATTGCAAAACGGCTCGAATTCGCAGACCAGAGTTGCGACATAGTACTTGAGCACTCCAATACCAGAGCGCGGGGTCTTCGGCGGAGTAATGGAAGACGTGCGTGTGCACGGGTCTTTGAATGATCTCCCTTCAAACGAACGTGAACTCGTTGGTCGCGCAGCAGGGTTTGAGCGTGAACAACGGGTTTCAAAGTCAGGCGATCGAGCAGTTGTCGTCCGGCTATCGCATTAACAGCAGCGCCGACGACGCGGCCGGCCTCGCCGTGGCCAACCAATACCAAGCCGACATCGTCGAGTTGCAGCAGGGCGTCCGCAACGCCAACGACGGTCTCAGCCAGTTGCAGATCATCGACGGCGGCCTGAGCAACATCAGCACCATGCTGGACCGCATGAAGACGCTGGCCACCGAATCGGCGACCTCCACCTTTACCGGGAGCCGCACAACGCTGAACGACGAATATGGGAACCTGATCGCGGAAATCACGCGACAGGCTGACAACATCCAGTTAAACGCCGGCGGCAATCTGAACACCAACCTGAATGTCTACGTCGGCGGCGCGCGCACCAGCGATGTGACGGGAACGGGCCTGGTCAATATCAATCTTTCCGGCGTTAGCAACGGAGTGGATGCGGGCAGCCTTGGCCTGGGCGGCACGAACGTGCTGGGCGGCGACACCGGCAGCGCTTCGTTCACGAACAACAATGTGAGCAATCTCAACGATCCCAATGCGCGGTTCCTGAGCGGCGGCGGCTCGGAAACGTTTGCGGTCAGCTACGTAAACTCGCAGGGCGTAGTGAGTACTCAGAACGTCATGCTGACCGCGACCAGCAACGGCTTCAGCGGCCCGCAGATCGTGAGCGCCATCAACAGCGCCCTCGCGGATACGGGGATCGAGTCGGAGATTGGATCGAACGGCGCTCTGCAGTTCAATGGCGACGGTCTGCTGGCGGTGACTGCGACTACCCTGGGCGGTCCGGCGGCCGCGCCGGTGCAGACGGGGGCCACGCTGCTCAATGGCGCCAACTATCAGGCCACGGGCAACTTTCAGAACTTCCTGGCGGGGGGTGGAGGGGCGACCACGGAAAGCATGGTGGTTTCGGTGAATGGAACCAGCTATACGATCAATCTGGACAGCTCCACCGTCGGAAACACGGCCGCCGATAACGCCACCGATGCGGTAGCCTCTCTCAATTTCCAGTTGCAGGGCAGCGGCGTATATGCGAGCAGCGACGGCCGTGGACACGTGACGCTGCAGAGCGCCAACTCTTTCAGCGTGGTGGAGACGAACAACACGCCCGGGGCGACTGGAGGCAGCGCCGGCGTCGGCGACTACGCCGGGATGCCGGGGCTGAAATGGTGCAACCAACAGCACAACGGCACCTGGTACAACGACAGCACGCTGGTGGATTTCACCAATGGCGCAAACGAGAGAATTACCATCAATTATCTCGGGACCAATTACAATCTGACGTTGAACAGCGCGGATGCGAGCACTCAGGCAGCGGTGGTGGGCGATCTGCAGGGGCTTATGGGACCTCAGGGCTTCACGGTGACCGCGGATGGGTCCGGCAATGGCGTCACCATGACCGCGGCCCAGTACTTCGCGCTAACCGTGGACAGCGTGTCGAACGGATCGGGCGGCGCCGGAAGCGGCTATCTGTTCAGCAGATTTCCGGGCGATATCGCAGTCACGTCGCCGACGCTGAACAACGGCGCCGGCGCAACCGGCAATGCCCAGAGCGCCATCGCAGCCGTCAACAAAGCTGTCGCCTCGCTGGGCCTGGTGCAGGGCGCCGTGGGCGCCGGAGAAAACACACTGAACTACGCCATCGCGCTGGCGCAGTCGCAGATCACGAACTACTCGGCGGCCGAGAGCCAGATTAAGGATGCCGACATTGCCGCGGCGGCCTCGAGCCTGACCAAAGCGCAGGTGCTGCAGCAGACTTCCATTGCGGCCATGGCCCAGGCCAACTCCACACCGGAGGCGGTGCTCAAGCTGCTTGGTTAGACGCCGCGCACAGCCTGCGCCCGGCCTTTCCAGCGGCCGCCCGAACCGCGCCAGTAATGCACCGCAGATTCGAGCGTCGCGAAACTGTAGAACGCGGCGGTCAGCGGAAGCAGCGGAGCGAGCACCCGAGGCTGACGATAGAAGCGCAAGGCGGGTGCATAGGCGACGCTCATCAGCAGCCATGCGACGGCGCCGAGGATGCGAGCGGCGGTGTCCGGCGCCAGCAGCAGCAGGGGCGGGGCGAGATAGACGAAGACCATGGCGATGAGCGTGCCCGCGAGCAGCGCCACGGAATGACGAAGCTGCGTAAATGCGGTGCGCGCGATCATGTCACGCAGCTCGGCGAAGCCGGCATATGGACGGATGCTTGTCGTGTCGCTGCTGAGCCCGAGCCAGATACGGCCGCCGGTTGATTTCACCCGGCGCGCCAGCGCGCAGTCGTCGATGAGCTCGCCGCCGATGGAAGCGATGCCTCCGATGCGCGCCAGGGCTTCAGGGCGGATCAGAACGCAGCCTCCCGCCGCGCCGGCGACGCGCCTGCGCGGGTTGGCGATCCAGGCGGGCGGATAGAGCTTGAAGAAGAAGAACACGAAGGCCGGGATGGTGAGCCGTTCGGCGAAGGTACGGCAGTGCAGGCGCACCATCACGGAGGCGATGTCGAGCCGGTCGCGTTGCGCGCGGCTGATGAGCCGGGCCACGTTGCCGGGCGCATGAACGATGTCGGCGTCGGTGAGCAGCAGGAATCCAGGGGCGGACACGCTGGCCGCATCCACGCCCTGGGCAACGGCCCACAGCTTGCCGCTCCAGCCGGGCGGAAGCGGCTGCGACGCGAGCACAGTCACGCGATCCCCCGCGGCGCGCGCAAGCTCCGCTGTGCCATCCGAACTTTGATCGTCAACGACGAAAATACGCATCGGCCCGCGGTAATCGGAATCGAGCAGCGAGCGAATCGCCTGCCCGATCAACGCGGCTTCGTCGCGCGCGGGAATGACAACGGCGACCGCGGGATTCCGGGCCCCGTCAGACGGCACGTCGTCCTCAAGCACCTCGCGAAATCGCCAGAAGCCGCCGCGGGCCAGCAGCAGCACCACCCAGATCGCCAGCGAGACCGCGCCAATGGCCACCCACATCCGAGGTCATCATAGCGAAGCGGGTCATCGTCGATAATTGGAATTGAAGAACCGGATGTTTCGTGCAGTAAGATTTCTTGTGGCGCTGGCTCTGAGCCTGGCCGCAGCCATGGGGGCCAATGTCCGGCGCGCGATTGTCTCCACCACGGCGGACGAATCCTCCTGCAGCGCGCCGTCCCCGGTCACGAAAATCGAAGCCACGAAGCCACAGGTGTTTCTCTGGTTCGTGGCGGAGCGGGTGCATCCCACCGATCAGCTTCGCGTCGAGTGGCTGAATCCGTCGGGCCAGGTGGCGGATTCGGCCGACTACCGCGAGATCCCGGCCGCTGACGCGCTCTGCTTCACCACGCAACTGCAGATTGCCGGATACGCCGCGGCGTCGTCTCCCGGCCAGTGGCGCGTTCAGGTGCTGGTGAACGGCCTGATCACCATCACCCGCGATTTTCAGATTGTGGGCAAGGCGGCGTCCGGCCTGAAGGTCGCGCGTGTGACCATGACTCCGGGCGCGAGCGGGTTCGATCTGCAGATCGACGGCTCCGGATTCTCGCCGATCTCCACGGTTCATCTGGCGCGCTACACAGCGGTGGGCGGCTGGATCTATCTGAGCAGCGTGCAGCCATCGCCGGCGAACCCGGGCGAGCTGGTCTCGCATCACGATGGGCTGCCGCCCGGCGAGTACTGGGTGATTGTGCAGAATCCGGATCGCTCGGTGAGTCCGCCGATGCCCTTCATCATCGCCACGGGCGGTGGATACAAGCTGCCCATTCCCGCGGGCGAGCAGTGGGTGTTGACGCAGGGGCCGAACGGATCGTTCTCGCACTGGGGCAACAGCGCGTACGCGTACGATATTGCGCCTCTGCGCGGGCGCTGCGTGGTAGCCATGCGCTCGGGCATTGTGCATACGCACGATTTCGGCATGTACCAGGATCATTCGCGGCGCACGTATGGGAACTACATCACCATCGATCACGGCGACGGAGAGTACAGCCATTACGCGCATCTGGCCACGGGCACGTTCGTGGTGCGCGACGGCGAGCACGTGGAGCAGGGGCAGGCGCTGGCGACGGTGGGCAACAGCGGGTACACGCTGGGCGAAGGCGGCGGATATCACGTGCACGTGCAGGTGACGCACTCGCCCTCGATTTCGTCGGGCAGCGTGCCATTCCGCTTCGACGATCTGGATGGCAACGCCCGCGAGGGCGTGATCGTTTCCACGAACCGCTCGACGCTGGACGAATGTTCGCGGCCCGCGGAAGGGCCAGTCGTGGAGGTGGCCTCATTGCGATCGGCGCCCGCGGCGGTCGCGACGAAATCGCCGGCTGCGCCCGGGGCCTCCAGGCCGCAACCCACGCGCGAGCCGCAGTTCCGCGGCACGGTCTCAGTGGCGCAGTGGTGGAGCGACTTCGTGCTGGTGCGGAAAGGAGCCAAATCGCTCGACGCTACCCTTGCCTGGGCCGACGGCACCGCCGAAGCGGACCTTCATCTGATGAGCCCGTCGGGTGAACACTACGGCTGGTACGGCAACACCACCGGATATTCGGGCCAGCAGACGCGCCCGCAGGAATTCCGCATCCCGCATCCCAAGGCCGGCATCTGGCGAATCTCGGTGGAAGGCACGCGCGCGGGGCCGGGGCCCATCGACTTCTCCGTCGATACGAACGCCGCGAAATACAGCGCGGCCGGGCGCGGCAGGGGAGGCGAGTAAGCCGGGCGAGCAATGCGGCCGGCTTGTCGTAGAATCCAGAGGATGCCTTTTGTCTGGCCGGTTCGCGTGCGCTTCGTCGACACGGATGCTTCGGGGCGAATCCATTTCACCGCGATGCTGCGGCATTTCGAGGCGGCCGAGATCGAGTTTCTGCGTTCACTCGGACTCCCGCAGCGGGAGGCAGCCGTCAATTTCCCGCGCGTGCACGTGGAGTGCACATACACGGCTATGGTGCGCTACGACGATGTGCTGGAGATCTCGGTTCGCGTTGAGCGGGTCGGCAATGCCTCGTACAAGCTGGCGTTCGAGGCGCGCGTGGAGGAACGTCTGGTGGCGCGCGGCTTTGTCACCGCGGTCTGCGTGGACGTGACCACCGGGCGTTCGCGAGCGCTGCCGGCGGTGTTGGCGGAGGCGCTGACGGAGGCTGCTACTTCCACGCGCCCAGCAGACGGCGCAGCGTAATCAACTGGCCGAGGTGTTGCGAGTTATGGTCGGCGGCGAGCAGCACTTCACGCAGCAGAGTCTGGCTACTGCCGTGGGGAATGGGCGCGGTGAGATCGCGCGCCGGGTCGAGGACCAGCTTCTGCATTTCCGCGCGATCCGCGAGAAACCGTTTCACGCTTTCCTCCCAGGCCGCGGCGCTGGGCGGTTCGGGCGATGGAGGCCAGTAGCCGTCGGGGAATTTGGGCGATCTGTGCTTCGGGTCTCGGCTGAATTCCAGGATGTCCCACTGCGCGATGCGCATGTGCTCCACCAGCTCCCACGCGCTGTGCGGCAATCCATGCGGACGCACGCCGCGCAGCTTCTCCGGGAAATCCGCTACAACGTCTTCGAACGGCTGGTGCGCCTCGTGCCAGGCGAGGACGTCCGCGATGTGCTTGCGAACCTTATCGCTTTCGTTCATAACTGTTCTATACCATGCGCATCCTGACTGCTCTGTTGCTGCCGCTGGCGGCGCTTGCGGCGACGTCCGATCTGCAGGTCGCCTCCATCGGGAACCTGAAGCTGGAGAGCGGCGAAGTGATTCGCGATTGCCGCATCGGCTACCGCACCGCGGGAACGCTGAACGCCGCGAAGTCGAACGTCGTGCTGTTTCCGACGTGGTTCACGGGGAGTAGTGAAGACCTGGTCCAGTTCATGGCCGCCGACGCCATGGTTGATCCGGGGCGCTATTTCGGGATCGCCGTGGACGCGCTGGGCGATGGCGTATCGTCGTCGCCTTCGAACAGCAGGGAACAACCGCGCATGCAGTTTCCGAAGTTCACCATTCGCGACATGGTGAACGCCGAGTACAGGCTGGCGCACGATGTGTTGGGCATCCCGCATCTGCACGCGGTGATGGGCATCTCCATGGGCGGGATGCAGACGTTTCAGTGGGTGGTGGCGTATCCCGATTTCATGGACAAGGCCGTACCCATCGTGGGGTCGCCGCGCCTGACCTCGATTGATCTGCTGCTATGGAACGCCGAAGCCGACGGCATCACCGAGAGCGCCGGCTGGAACGGCGGCAACTACGAACACGCACCTCCATTGCGCGCGGTCGGCGAGATGCAGGCGTTCGCGCTGACCACACCCACGTATCGCTCGCGCGAGACCCCGCCGGGCCAGTTCGCGGAATTCTGGAAACACATCGACGACGCGCCGCTGGGGCGCATGGACGCCAACGACTGGCTGCGGCAACTGCAGGCCATGATCTCGCTCGATGTGGCGAAATCGTACGATGAATCGCTCGTGCGAGCCGCGCACGCCGTGAAAGCGAAAATGCTCGTGGTGGCGTCGGTACAGGATCACATGGTGAATCCAGGGCCGGCGCTGGAATTCGCGCGGGACATCGACTCGCCGGTGATCAGGCTGGAGAGCGACTGCGGCCATCTCGCGCCGAGCTGCGAATCCAAAACACTCTATCCGCGGGTGCGGGCGTTTCTCGACCAGTAGAAATAAAACGGCACGCCCGCGGCCATGAGTCCGAGCCCGGCGAAGGCCTGCAGCGGTCCGGTCCACAGCGTGTTGATCAGAAGCCAGGCAGTGACCACGAGAAACAACACCGGCACCACCGGATAACCCCACGTGCGGTACGGCCGCGGAGCATCGGGGAGACGCCGCCGGAACACGAAGACCGAGGCGATGGCCAGGGCGTAGAGGATCCACGAAGCGAAGATGACGTAATCGGTGAGCAGATCGTAGGAGCCGGAGAGCGCCAGCACGGAGGCCCAGATTCCCTGAGCGATGAGCGCATTTCGCGGCACCCGGGATTTCGGCGTAATGTCCGCCAGGCGGCGGAAAAAGAGTCCGTCCTCGGCCATGGCGAAGGGGACGCGCGAGTTCGCCAACACGGAGGCGTGCAGCGCGCCGATGGAGGATGCCAGCAACGCGACGGCGACGAGTCCCACGGCCGCGCTTCCGACAAAACGGCGGACCACTTCGCTGGCCACCGAGGATGTGATCGGCACGCTGGCGATCTGCGCGGGAGTCAGCACGTAGAAATAGGCGAGGTTGACGAACACGTAGAGCGCCGCCACCACGAGCATCGCGCCGATAAACGCGAGTGGAATGGTGCGCTGCGGATTGCGTACTTCTCCGGAGAGCGGCGTCAGGTTGTCCCATCCGTCGTAGGCCCAGAGCGCGCCGAGCATGGCCGCGCCGAACCCGGCGAGCCCACCGCGCGCGGCCACGGAGACTCCTTCGCATGTTCCCGCGGCGGCGCTCATCGCCAGGTGTCCCCAGTTGCCGTAGGCGAGCAGCATGGCGCCTGCGCCGATGGCGACCAGCAGCGTGAGTTTGATTCCGGTCAGCACCGAAGCCGCATTTCCGCTGACCGACACGCTGGCGCAGTTGACGGCGGTGATCGCGGCGATGCAGGCGAGCGCGACAAGCTGGAGGAGGCCGAACGGAATGGCGTGACCGAAGAGATGCGCGGTGAAGAATGTCCGGCTGAGCGCGCCGCCGGTGAGGATGTTCAGGAAGATGGCCGAGCCGATGGCCAGTGCGGCCTGCGATCCCGTGCGCGCGACGAAGAAAATGGTCCAGCCGTAGAGGAATCCCCACGGCCGGCCGTAGGCGTTTCGCAGGAAGACGTATTCGCCTCCGGCCTGCGGCATCATGGCGGCCAGTTCGGCGAAGGTGAGCGCGCCGGCGAGGGAAAGCAGACCAGCCACCACCCACACGGCGAGAACGAGCCAGGGACTGCCGACGTTGCAGGTCATCACCCGGGTCTTCAGGAAGATGCCTGTGCCGATCATGTTGGCGATGTTGATGGACGCCGCGGCGGTCAGCGACAACCCGCGCACCAGCGTTCGCTTCTGCGGAGCGCTCATGCGACCGCCCGCTCGCGCAGGATGTACGAAGACGCGAGGCCCACGGCGAAGGTGGCCGCCGTTCCGATCAGCACGTACCAGGTGAACGCGATGGTTGTGGCCAGCTTCACGTAGAGCATCAGCGATAAGCCCGCGGCCATGGCCACGAGGGCTGCGTTTTGCCCGACGCGCCGCGTCAGCAGGCCCAGCAGAAACACGCCGAGCAGGCTGCCGTACAGGATGGATGCGATGGTGAGGCCCGCTTCCAGCACCGAGCCCCAGTGCCGCGCCACGAGTCCGATGGAAAACAATGCAATGCCCCACGCAACGGTGGCCCATCGAGCCAGGAGCAGCGCGTCTGTTTCGCTCAGTACAGCGCGCCGCAAAGGCCGGTAGAAATCCATGATGGATGTGGAGGCCAGGGCGTTGAGCGCGGCGCTGAGGTTGGACATTCCCGCGGCCAGAATCGCCGCGATCACCAGGCCGGCGACACCAGCGGGAAGGTTGTCCCAGATGAACGCGGGGTAGATTCGATCGGTCGTCGTCGGCGCTGGCCGGTGCGCGTCGGAATAGTACACGAACAGCATCGCGCCGATCGTCAGGAAGAGCGCGAACTGAAAGAAGACGACCACCCAACTTCCGAACAGCGCTTTGCGGCTCTCGCGTTCAGTGCGCGCGGCGAGGTAGCGCTGCACCATGAGTTGTTCGGTTCCGTGGCTCGCGGTAGTCAGGAAGCAGCCGCCGATAACGCCGGCCCAGAAGCTGTAGTTGCGCGCGAAGAACGCCGCGGTGGGACTGAAGCGAAAATCGAATACGTTGAAGTGGCCGGCGGCGCCTGCAACTGCGGCTACATGCGCCCAGCCGCCGGGAATCCGGCGAAGAATCACAAAAAAGCTCAGCAGCGCGCCTCCCACGTAGAGGAACATCTGAACGACGTCGGTCCAGATCACCGCGGTCATGCCGCCCTCGAACGTGTAGAACAGGGTGAGCACGACGATCAAAAAGATGGAACCGGCTTCCGCCCATGCCGCGATGCCGAATCGCTGGTACAGAGGCGCGAGGACGATGGCGATCACGATGGATAATGCGAAGACGCGCACGCCCTCAGCCAGCGCGCGCAGAATCAGGAACGTGCCCGCGGCGACTCGGCGCACACGCTCGCCGAAACGCCGGCCGATCAGCTCGTAAGCCGTGAACATCTCGCCGCGAAAGTAGTGCGGCAGAAACAGGGTCGATATGACCACGCGCGCAAGCAGATATCCGAACACCACCTGCAGAAATCCAAAATTGCTGCTGAAGGACAGCGCGGGTGTACCGATGACCGTGAGCGTGCTCGTTTCCGCCGAGACGATGGAAAGGCCGATGGCCCACCACGGGGCGGTTCGCCCGCCGAGGAAATAATCGCGCAGGCTGCGCTGCGAGCGGCGGAATCGCGCGCCGAACCAGGTGATGGCCGCCAGATAGGCGACGATGACCGCGAGGTCCACCAGGTGGGGCGTCGTCACCGACGCGATAATAGCATACAGTCGCGATGAGGCTGCTGGTTCTTTTCCCGCTCGTCCTGCCCTTCGCGCTTGCGCAGGACGCCGTACCCGTGCAGGATTCCGCGCCCGGCGCCGACGAGCAGGATCGCATGCTCCAGAAAATCGAGGCCTACGGCGCGCACTACGTCTCCAGCCTTCCCGACTTTCTCTGCGTTCAGGTAACCCGGCATTTCCAGGCCGCGCTGAATTCGAATCGCTTTCACAAAGGCGACACCATTACCGAGAAACTCAGCTTCCATGACGGCGAGGAGAAACGCACGGTCGATCTGGTGAATGGAAAACCGGCCGACGGCGGCCGGCGACCGTGGCACGAGCGTTTCACCAGCGAGGGCGAGTTCGGGATCCTGATCGACCGGGTGCTGGGTCCGCAGAGCTACGCTAACTTCACCTGGAGCCACTGGGAAACGGTTCGCGGGAAGCGCCTCGCCGTCTTCGACTATTCGGTGGACAGGGACCGCTCCACGCTGCACCTGCAGCTCAGCGACCTCGCGCGCGCCGTGCTCGCCTACCACGGTTCGGTGTTTGCCGATCCGGCGACGGGCGTAGTCTGGCGCATCACCGAAGCGGTGACGAAGGATATCCCGCCGGAGTTGCAGACGCGCGAGGTGTCGACTGTGATCGACTACGACGAGACGACCATCGGCGACAGGCAGTACCTGCTGCCGGTGACGGCTACCGTTTCCGCAATCACCTGGGAGGGCAGGACCCGCAATGAGATGGACTTTCGGAACTATCGCAAGTTTGGCGCCGACTCGGTGATTCACTTCGAAGGAAGCGACCAGGGAAAGTAGGCGTGCCCGCTCCCTCTGGTTGCGGCTCCGTTCCGGCGTTTCCGAGCCGCGCGCGGAGCAAGCGGCCTTGTGGACTTATTCTGTGCCTTGTTCGATGCGCACTCCGGTGCACATGGCGCCTTCGGGAGTCAGGAAACACGCCTGCAGAAACCCCGCGCATTCCTCGTTGTTTTCTGCCAGAGCGGGCATTTCGAGGCGCATGTGCTCGTCCGACTCGATACGGCTCAGAGCCGCGCCGCAAATCATGTTGGCGGTTTCGCAAATCACCTGATTCACTTCCTCTTCGGCAACTTCACTTTCGTCCAGGCCGAGGAATCCGGCCGCGAGGGCCCGCGCCAGATGGGACTCGAAACCGATCCGGAATTCGCCGCGCAGCCCGCCATGGAAACCGATGCGCACCGCGGTCATCTGACGCCGTTGCTCCTCGGGAACCAACGGACAGGGTTCCGCTTCCGCGAAGAACATGGTTTCCAGCACGCTGCCCGCGGCGGCGGCGATCGACGCGGTCAGTTCCGCGGGCGTGACCATCGCACTCCTATGTGGCGCACTCCTGTCCGGCACACTCATACCGGGCACCCCAGCACTTTCTCCAGAGCCTCCCGCAGACTCTCCGGCGAGAACGGTTTGGCGATGTATCCCTGCGCTCCCAGACCGATCATGCGCAGGATGCGCGGTTTGGTCGAGTCGGTGGAGACCACGATGGCCGGAATGTCGCGCAGGTCCGAATCTTCGGAAAGCCGGCGCAGCAGCTCCTCGCCATCCATGCACGGCATGTTGATGTCGGTCAGGATGACGTCCACCTTCTCCTGCCGCAGGTGCTCCAGCGCTTCCGCTCCGTCTCCCGCCTCGACGCACGCATCGAGATCGAAGCCGGAGAGAACCATCACCCGGCGAATAAACGATCGCATCGCCGGCGAATCATCGACCAGCAACACTCGGTACGCCATTTCCGGTCTCCTTTCGGGACGGCGCATGCCACGGGAGATCCTTCTCCACGCCGTTTCCCTCACGCACACGGAAGCGGCCGTCTTCGTTGAGCAGCCGCACCGTTCGCGACACCTCGCCGCCGACGGCCTCCGATGCGATCAGGATTCCCAGTTTCCAGAGCATCTTCCGCGCCGCCTGATAGTTCCGCTTGCCGATGTTAAACACCCCCTGGGGATCGAGCACCTGCGCTCCGCCGGCCAGCCGCACCACCAGCCGGCGGCGGTCGGCGCCCATTTCCGCAGCCGCTTTGAAAAGCCGGTCGATGCCCGTGTCGGCGAACATGCAGGGAGCGGTCGTCGCCTTCTGCGCGTCCATGCTCGATTCGGGCAGCATGAAGTGCAACAGCCCGGCGACTCGCCGCAGCGGGTCCCAAACGGAGACGGCGATGCACGATCCCAGCGCGTAGGTCACCAGCTCGCTGTCGGGCCGGTTGCTCACCTGACAATCGGAGATGCCGATGACCAGTGTCTTCATCGCTTCTCCCCGCGCCGGTACACCGCCGGACAGACGTAGTTGAGCGGATGCTCGATGCCGCTCAGGCTCTCCGAATGGCCGACGAACAGATGGCCGCCGGGATGGAGGCACAGCGCCAGGCGGTTCACCAGATCCTGCTGCGTTCGGCGATCGAAGTAGATCATGACGTTGCGGCAGAAGATCACGTCGAACAGGCGGCCGTGGCCGAAAGGCTCAATCAGATTCAGGCGGCGGAAATCGATGAGCGAGGCGATCTCGGGTTTTACCCGCATCCAGCCCTCGCGCTCGCCGCGCGCTTTCGTCAGATAGCTTTTCTTCCACGCATCCGGCAGGGCGTTGAGCCGGTCGGGCGCGAACAGGCCCGCGCGGCCGTGAGCCAGCGCACGTGTGGAGATATCCGTGGCCAGCACGAACGGCGGCGTGTGCGGCGGCGGAATGCGCGAAAGCGCGCTGAGCACAGTGAATATGATGGAATACGGTTCCTCGCCGGTGGAACAGGCCGCGCTCCAGATGGACGGCAGCCGCGTGGGGGTAGTCCGCGCAATCTCCGCGAGCCGCTCGAAATGCGCCTGCTCGCGCATGAAAGCGGTGTGGTTGGTGGTGAGGGCGTCGATCAGCTCCACCAACGCCTGCCCGCTCGAGTCGGCGGTGACGTGCCGGTAGTATTCGGCGAAGGTCGGGAATCCGCCCTGGCGCATTTTCTTACCCAGGCGCGCAGCCACAAGCTGCTGCTTGCCGTCGTGCAGGTCGAGCCCGAAGCGCGCGTAAGCCAGTTGCCGGATCTGCTGAAACTCTTTTTCGCTGAGAGCGCAGCCGGGCTGGAGAGCGAACAGCGGATCAGACCCCGCTGACGTCGCGGTTCTCGCCACAGAGCGCCTCCAGGTCGAGAATCAGTCCCACGCGTCCGTCGCCCAGGATGGCGCCGCCGGCCAGGCCATCCACCCGCTGCAGAATCTCTCCCATGCTCTTGATCACCACCTCCTGTTTGCCGAGGAGGCCGTCCACCATCAGGCAGAATTTGCGGCCGGCCCCTTCGGAGATGATCAGCAGGCATTTGGTCGGATCCTCGCTGGCCGGTTTCACGCCGAAGCGGCGATAGAGACGAATCATGGGCAGCAGCGAGCCACGCACGAGCGCCATCTCCGCCCGGCCCTGCACCGTGGAAATCATGTCTTCGGTAGGCCGCACCATCTCGCGCACCGCGAAGAGGGGCACGATGTAGCGTTCCGCTCCGACGGTCACCACCAGCCCGTCAATGATGGCCAGGGTCAGCGGAACCTTGAGCAAAAAGGTGGTTCCCACGCCAGCGGTGGATTGAATATCGATGCGGCCGCGCAGCCCGTGAATCTGCCGCCGGACGACATCCATGCCCACGCCGCGTCCGGATACGTCGGTGACCTGATCGGCGGTGGAAAAACCGGGCTGGAAAATCAGGTGAAACAGCTCGTGCTCGGTGAGTTGCTCGCCCGGCTCAACGAGGCCTCGTTCGATGGCCCGGCGCAGGATCTTTTCCCTGTTCAGGCCGCGGCCGTCGTCGGCGACTTCGATCACGATGTGACCGGCCTGGTGGGCGGCGCGCAGGACGACTCGCGCCACCGGCGGCTTCCCGGTGGCCTCGCGCTCGGTGGGCGTTTCGACGCCGTGATCGAGCGAGTTGCGCACCATGTGCATGAGCGGATCGGCCAGCTCCTCGACGATATTGCGATCCAGCTCGGTGTCCTCACCGGAGGTCTCCAGCTCCACGCGCTTGCCGTTGCGGCGCGCCAGGTCGCGCACCAGCCGGCTCATCTTCCGGAAAAGCTGGCCGACCGGAACCATGCGCATGGACATCGCGGTGCGCTGCACTTCGTCGGTGATGCGGGACAGTTGCGAAAGATTGCGCATCAGCCGCGGCCGCGACTCACCGGCAAGGTCGGGATCGTGCCGCACCAGCGATTGCGCAATCACCATTTCGCCAACCATGTCCACCAGATAGTCGAGCTTGCTGGTATCGACCTTGATGGCGCGGGTTTCGTGGGCGGGCGTTTCCGCGGCCTTCAGTACCGCCGGGGCATCCGCGGGTGCGGGAGCGTCCGCGGCGGCCGGCACATCCTCGGCGGCCGGTACCACAGGCGCGACAGCCTCGGCCAGACGCGCCAGCGTTTCGACAGCCGTCGCGACCTCCACCGGCGCGGGCTTCTTTGGAACCGGTTCCGCGGTGAGCCCCCGGATGGAGACGAGCAGTGGGCTGTTGTCGGGAGCGGCCACCGGAGTCCCGTTCTGCAGCATCACCTCCAACTGGTCGAGCCAGACGATGAGATAGTCCTTGCTCTCCAGCATCCGGTCGATGACGATGGAATCGACGGCCAGCCTGCCGTTGCGCGCCAGATCGAGCACGGTCTCCACTTCGTGCGCCACTTCCTGCACCGCGCCCAGCTCGAGGAACCCGGCCAGCCCTTTGATCGTGTGAAAGGCCCGGAAGCAGGCGTGAATGGCTTCCGAGTTGGAGGCGTCCTGATCGAGGGTCAGCACGTTCTGCTCGATGGAGCTGAGGTGTTCGCGCGATTCCAGGATGAAATCGCCCAGCAATTCCGGATCGTCCGCGATTCCCATGGGCACCGGCCCCGTTCCGCTCTTCGTCTGGTGTGCATTCCCGCTCATGGAGATTCCTTACATCTGCACGGCGTGAGGCAGCGCAAATCCCGGCCGGAATGTCGCGCCGTTATGCGCTTCGGCGAGGCAGACCTGCACGTTGACGATTTCGCCCGCGCACGGGAAGGGCACCGAAACCCACTCCCGGCTGCCCACGCGACGCGTCTCGAAGTTGTGCCCGTAGATCACCGTGGGCGTGCTCAGCGCCATGTTGCCGATGGTCGCTTCCATTTGCGTCTTCACATTGCCGATGATCATGTTGGCGATCTCGGCGACGGCATCGAGCACTTCGTCGTTGATTCCCGGACAGGGGGCCATCAGCATCTGCGAGGCGATATGGCAGGCGAGCGCGCTGGAACACGACAGGCTGCCCGTTCCCACCCACGCGCCGGCGAGCCCCACCAGGGCCAGCACTCCCGATTCGGTGCTCGCGCTCTCGCCAACGAAAGGCTCGCCCGCCGCCACTTCGAGCCCCAGCATCATGGAGAACACCTCGCGCGTCGATGCGATGATCGCCGCAACCATGTCCGCGTTCGTCATCTTTTCCTCTCCGGCGATCCCCTATCCGCGGGCCAGCAGGGAACCGAATCCAGCCATCTCCTGCGCGCTGACAACCCGGTCGATGTCCAGCAGAATCTTGACCTTCCCCTTCACTTTGGCCATGCCGAGAATAAACGGGGTGGTGAGCTGCGCTCCGAAATCGGGCGTATTCTCGATGTCCGAGCCCACCAGATTCAATACCTCGGAGACGGTGTCCACCACCAGGCCCACCTGCATCACGCATACCTCGCCGCGTACCTGCACCACGATGATGCATGTGCGCTGCGTGTATTCCACGGCTTCCAGACCAAACTTCAGCCGCAGATCGACCACCGGGATCACCTTGCCCCGCAGGTTGATCACGCCCTTCAGATAGTCCGGTGTCTGCGGCACCGCCGTGATCTCCTGCACGCCCATGATTTCCCGGACCTTGTCGACGCGCACTCCGAACTCTTCCGCGCCCAGGCGGAAGGTGAGATATTTTCCGGCGCGGTCGTCGCCTGTGGCTTGCGCCGATGGTTTGTCCATGGTGGCAGTCTGCATCGATGTTCCCCTCGAATCTGTCTGAGCCGGGGAGTAAGCGGCTCTGGATTCTCGTATCGGCAGGGGCTTCGAAAGCTTGTGGTTTTTTCGGGGGAAACTGAAGGGTATGGCGTACTATTTCAACCCACAGCTTGTGGCGGCGACTGGAGTGCCCGCAAAAGGCATTCTCAGCCAGACTTTGCACAATGACGATCTGGTGAAAGTGGTGTTATTCGCGTTCGCGCCCGGCGAGGAGCTGAGCGCACACACCGCGCCCATGCCGGCCACGCTGCATTTCCTGGAGGGAAGCGGAACGGTGACGCTGGGCGGCGATACCAACGCCGTCGAGAGCGGCTCTTTCGCTTACATGCCACCGAACCTGGCGCACGCCATCGTGGCCCGCACTGGGATGGTGATGCTGCTGGTGATGATCAAGGGCCTGCGCCAGGGCGCGTAGCCCCAATGTTGTTTCACTCTGGACTTCGTCCGCGTGTCCGGCGCAACCCGGTCAGCCAGGGAACTGAATTCCCTGCGCCAGTGGCAGCTCGCCCGACCAGTTGATGGTCACGGTCTGACGGCGCATGTAGGCCTTCCATGCGTCGCTGCCCGATTCGCGCCCGCCGCCGGTGTCCTTTTCGCCGCCGAACGCGCCGCCGATCTCCGCTCCGCTGGTGCCGATGTTCACGTTGGCGATGCCGCAGTCGCTGCCGCGATGGCTGAGAAATGTCTCGGCCGAGATCAGATTCGTCGTGAAGATCGCCGAGGACAGTCCCTGCGGCACGCCGTTGTGCCGGCGAATGGCCTGGTCGAGATCGTCGTATTCGATCACGTAGAGGATGGGCGCAAAGACTTCTTCCTGCAGGATGGGCATTTCCGGTTTTGCGCGCACAATGGCCGGTTCCACGTAACTGCCGCCCAGTTCCCGTGCGCCATGCAGCACCTCGCCGCCCTCCGCGCGGATGCGTTCGAGCGCGCGCATCATTGTATCCACGGCCTCACGATCCACCAGCGGGCCCATGATCGTGTCAGGGTCCAGAGGATCGCCGATGCGCACCTGTTTCCAGGCGTCAATCAGCCGTTCGGTCATGGCCGGCGCGATCCGCCGATCGAGGAACAACCGCCGCAGCGTGGTACAGCGCTGGCCGGCGGTGCCCACTGCGCCGAACAGCGCGGCGCGCACCACCAGATCCGGATTCGCATCGGCGGTGACGATGACGCCGTTGTTGCCGCCCAGCTCCAGCAGCGTGCGACCGAGCCTGCGGCCCACGGTCTCCGCCACGATGCGGCCCATGCGCGTGGACCCGGTGGCGCTGACCAGCGGGACGCGGCCATCGTTCAGCAGACGATCGCCGACTTCGCGGCTCTCGCCGATCAGCAGCGAGAACACGCCTCTCCAGTCGTGGCGCTCCAGCACGCGGTCGCACACGTTCTGCACGGCGATGGCCGTGAGCGGCGTTTTGTGCGACGGCTTCCAGATCACGCAATCGCCGCATACCGCCGCGATGAGCGCGTTCCACGACCACACGGCCACGGGAAAATTGAATGCGCTGATCACGCCCACGACACCCAGTGGATGCCATTGCTCGTACATGCGATGGCCCGGGCGTTCGCTGTGCATGGCGAGTCCGTAAAGCTGACGCGAGAGGCCCACGGCAAAATCGGCCACGTCGATCATTTCCTGCACTTCGCCGCAGCCTTCGGCGAGGATCTTGCCCATCTCGAGCGTCACCAGCGCGCCGAGATCGTCCTTCACCTTGCGTAGCTCGTCGCCGATCTCGCGCACGATCAAACCGCGCCGCGGCGCCGGTTCCATTCTCCAGCGCTCGAATGTCGCCGCCGATTTCGCTATCACGCCCTCATATGCGGCGCCGTCAGCCAGACGCACCCGCGCGATTTCACTGCCGTCGATGGGAGAATAAGAGGCCAGCTCTTTCGCGCCTTCCAGGTTCACCGCGCCAATGCCGAGTCGATCGAGGATCTCGGTGCGCGCCGTTGTCACCGCCATGGGAGATTCCTCCGACGACAGGATCGCACACGCGCGATTACCGTGGAAGGCCGGCTGTCAGCGAATCGAGGTTCTTCTTCGGCAGGTACACGCCGCCAAGGATGACCCCCTCCACGTGCCGTGTGTTGCGGATGTCGGCCAGCGGGTCGGCGTCGAGGAGGACCAGATCGGCCAGCAGGCCGGGCTGGACATTGCCGAACGAATCGCCGGCATCGAGGAATTTCGCGGGGTTCAGCGTCGCGGTGCGCAGCGCTTCCGCGGGAGTGAGCCCGGCTTTCACGAGTAGCTCGAGTTCCTGATGCAATTCCGCGCCGGGATAAGACCACGGATCGCCCGTGTCGGTTCCTGCCAGCAGCGGAACTCCGTTGGCCCGCATGCGCGCGACGATCTGCACGTAGCGATCCCAGACGCGCTGGATCAGTGCGGCGATGGCTGGCGGAGGTGGATCGGCGGACAATGCCGGCCAGTCGGCGCGCACTTCGTGCGGAATGTTCTTCAGCTCGGGGTTGGCCAGGCGCTCCGTCGCATCCAGGCTATACGTCCGGCTCCACATGACCAGCGTCGGGGTCTGCCACGATTCGAACTGCGCCATGCGCTGGAAAAGCTTCTCTGCCCGGGCCGGATCGTATGTATCGAGCACGCCTTTGGAGTACTCGCGGCGTTTCTCCAGGCTGTTCTCGCGCTCCGATTCGAGCAGCAGCCGGCGCAGACGCTCTTCGTCGCGCGAACAGGCCAATGCCACGCCCATCAGATGTTCCATGCTTTTCTGGCGGGCCTCGATGGCGTCCCACACGCTGACCTCGTCGGGAACATGACCCACCACCGGCAGCCCCCATTTACGGCCGCGATCGATCAGCGCGTAGTAACAATCGGCGTGCAGGCGAGTCAGGACCTTGATAAAGTCCACGCCTTCCCTGTCCACGCGGTCGTACATTTCACGCGCTTCCTCGGGCGAGCGGGGCACCAGCACCGGCAGCTTCGGATCGTCCGAGGGCACGCCATCGAAAGGCCGGCCGGGTGTGATCACGTGCGGCCCGATGAGCTTGCCCTGGTCCACCTCGTGTTGCCACGTTTTGGTCCGCACCGGGTCGCTGCCCATGTCGCGAACGCCGGCAATGCCTGCGGCGAGATAAAGCGGAAACAGATTCTCCTTGTACCAGAGGTGAACGTGCATGTCCCACAGGCCGGGCATCAGGTATTTCCGCGTGCCCTCGATCACAACTGCGCCCTGGGGCGGGCGAATCGGCGTACTCTCCACGCGTTCGATCTGTTTGCCGGCGATGAGCACGAAACGATCCGGCAGTATACGGCCCTCGGCAGTGTCAACCACATTCACGTGGCGTATCAGAATGACGTTGGTGGCGGCCCGAACAGAGAAGGTAAATGCTGCCAGAGCAAGAAGAAGCCGAAGCGGCACAGGCCCTAGTGTAGCAACGCAACCCGGAATCGATACTCTGTTGATATGCCGGATGAGTCTCTTTGGAATCGAGCAGGAATTGCCGAATTCTGGAGGCGCTGGGAAGGGCAGGTCGTAGACGGCCTGATCCCGCTCCGTCAGTATCTGGGCGGTTCGGCCGACCGTGCCGTCTTCCTCACCGAGTATTATCCTGCGGGATCGCGACGGGCCGTTGTGAAGCTGGTGCTCGCGAGCGGCCGCAACGGTGCCATGATGCTGGAGCGCTGGCGGGCGGCGGAGGCTGTTTCGCATCCGCACCTGGTTTGCCTGTTTGGCTGCGGCTCCGGCCGGCTCAACGAAGTCGAATTCGTTTACGTGGTGATGGAACACGCCGAGGAGGACCTCGCCGGCGTTCTCCAGGCGCGCTCTCTGACGGTCGCCGAAACTCACGAGATGCTGAGGCCGACTCTCGACGCCCTCGTTTATCTGCATTCCCGTGGATTCGTCCACAGTCATCTGTCTCCCGCCAATGTCCTTGCGGTGGACGATCAACTGAGGCTGTCCAGCGATTCGCTGTGCCGATGGGAAGAGGACTGTACGAGTTTGCGCAGTCGCGACCAGTGGGACGCCCCGGAAACCGCGACGGGTGCCCTCTCACCGGCAGCCGACATCTGGTCGCTCGGCGCAGTGTTGAGCGCAGCGCTGACCAGGGGGCAGGAGCGCTCCGCGAGACTCCCGGAGCCGTTTCAGGAGATCGCCCGCCACTGCCTGCAGACGACCCCGGACGATCGCTGGACGGCCAGCGAGATTCTGGGATATCTCGAGGCTCCGGTCCCGGCGACGGCGCGGTCCGGGACACGTCCGCGCTCGCTGATGTGGATGGCCATATCGCTGGCAGCCGTGCTTGCCTCTGCGGCGGCCGTGGCATGGCTGCGGAGCGGCGATCACCACACCGTTGCGCCGATTGCGGCCAGTGCGGTTCGGCCGAGTCCGGTGCAACCGAACCTGGTTCATCCGGAGCCGCCAAAGCGCGTTCGCTCCTCGACGGCCCCATCGCACCAGGTGCTGCCCGACATTCCGCGAAAGGCCCGCGAAACGATTCACGGAACGGTACGCATCAATGTCAGAGTGGATGTGGACGAAGCGGGAAACGTGATGAGTGCCAGTGTCGAGCCGCCCGAAGCAAGTCACTATCTTGCCAATCTGACTCTGGACGCGGCACGCCGGTGGCATTTTTCACCCGGCGGTCGTCAGGCATGGCTGTTGCGGTTTCAGCTTCTCGAGACCGGTAGCCGGGTGGTGCCCGAACGACTGAGATGAAGTAGCCGGTCCCCGGGAGAGGTGGGAGGAGCCCGACGACCGGCCGAATTGAGGACAAGCACCAGACAGCGGCCATTTCGGACTGCCCTTCAGTCCAGCGGCCCGTCTGTGTCTGTGAGGTACGGCGGACTATGTCAGAGTACTATTAGTACCATTTCCTGTCAATACCACCCTCGCTTGAAGATGGGTCATGCCCTCACGTGCTGGAGCGCAACCTCACCCATTGCTGCGTACTTTCCCGCAACAGAGTTTCCCACAGACGAATATGTATTTATTTGTTTTCTATTACTTGAATGTGTTTATGCATACATTCGCAGTTCTTATGTACAGGTAACCCACGTGCACGTGGGGCTATCGAGAACCGATGAGCTGGCGCGACGAATACGAGCGCAAACGGACCACTGCCGACGAAGCCCTGCGGGTGGTTCGATCCGGCAACTCCATCTGGGTCCAGCCGAACTGTTCGGTGCCGGACAGTCTTCTCCGGGCGCTGCTCCGCCGTGGGCCGGAGCTTCGCGACGTACAGATCGTCCAGATGCTGACTTTCGGCGAAGCCGACTACACCAGGCCCGAATACGAGGGCCACTTCCGTGTGAACTCGCTGTTCACGGGAGCCAACGTGCGGCCTGCCGTCAGGGAAGGCCGCGCCGACTACACCCCCATCTTCCTCAGCGAGATTGAGGACCTGATCATTTCGGGCGCGATGCCGCTGGACGTGGTTCTGCTCTCGGTGTGCCCGCCGGACGATCACGGATTCATGAGCCTGGGCACGGGCGTGGATTGCACCCTCACCGCGGCACGCTACGGAAAGCGCGTCATCGCCGAGGTGAACCGGAATCAGCCACGCACTCACGGCGATGCGTTCCTGCACGTGAGCGAAGTGTCGGCCATCGTGGAGGTGGATCATCCGCTGCTGGAAGTCCCCGGCCCGGCTCCCAGCGAGGTGCATCGCCGGATTGCGGCGCACGTGGCTTCACTGATTCCCGACGGCGCGACGCTGCAGACGGGCATCGGCGGCATTCCCGATGCCGTGCTTTCCTGCCTGGGCAACCACCGGGACCTGGGGATCCACACGGAGATGTTTTCCGATGGCGTGATCCCGCTGATTGAAGCCGGCGTCATCAATGGCCGGCGCAAGACGCTGCACCGCGGCAAGCTGGTGGCGGGTTTCGTCAT
>Ga0209415_10003008_pt1 | contig 31451 bp, 34 predicted proteins | sample PeaSoiSIISIP2007_FD_187696 | JGI IMG/M metagenome (GOLD analysis project Ga0209415, IMG submission 187696) | Peat soil microbial communities from Weissenstadt, Germany - SII-SIP-2007 (SPAdes) (version 2) | ecosystem: Environmental > Terrestrial > Soil > Wetlands > Peat | place: Germany... | reverse complement strand
ATCTTCTTCATGCTGGCCGCCGTCGGCCTCGGCCTTTTCGTCTCGTCCATCGCCCAGACCATGCAGCAGGCGATGCTCTACGGTTTCATCGTCATGATGCCGTTCATCCTGCTTTCGGGGCTCACCACGCCGATCAGCAGCATGCCGGTGATCCTGCAGGACTTCACCCTGATCAACCCGCTTCGCTACGCGATCGACATCGCCCATCGCGTCTATCTGGAGGGCGTAGGCCTCGATCGTCTCGGGTCGGATATCTGGCCGCTGGCGGCGATCGGCGCTTTCACACTCGCCGGAGCCTCTTGGATGTTCGAACGGAGGCTCGGATGAGGCGCGCGTTCTTCGGCATGGCCGCCTCGATCGGGGCAAGCCTGCTCGCCGCCTGCACGGTCGGCCCGAACTTCCGGCCGCCGGCGGCCGACACGCCCGCCGACTGGACGGCCCTGAAGGCGCCTGTCTCGCCTGCGCCGGGGAGCGTGGTGACGGCGACAGCGTTGGCCGACGCCGCCTGGTGGAAGAGCTTCGACGACCCGGAGCTCAGCTCGCTCGTCGAACGCGCGCTCGCCGCCAACATCGGCGCCAAGCGGGCGGTGCTGCGCATCGAGGAGGCGAGGGCCGAGCGCCGCATCGCCGCCGCCGCGGCATGGCCGACCCTCGACGCAACCGCCGGCTACACCGACACCCGCCTGAGCGAGCGGACCGCGACCAGCTCCGTCTTCGGGGCGCTTTCAGGCGCTTCCAAGGGTTCGCCGCCGCCCGGCGTCGCCGCCGCCATTCCGGGCCTCGCCAACCCGTTCAGCCAGTACCAGTACGGCCTCACCTCATCGTGGGAGATCGATCTCTTCGGCCGCGTGCGCCGCAGCGTCGAGGCGGCCAACGCCGACACCGCCGCAGCGACCGCCGACCGCGACGCCGTGCGCGTGGCGCTAATGGCCGAGGTCGCGGCGGCCTATATCGACCTGCGCGGCGCACAGGCGCGTCTCGCGGTCACCCGGGACAGCGTCGAGACCTCTAAGACGCTCCTCAAGCTGGCGAGCGACGCCCGCGCGGCGGGGCTGGGCGACGATCTCGATATCGCCAACGCCAGAGCCGTGCTGGCCGGCGCCCAGGCCGCGTTGCCCCCGCTCGGAAACGAAGTCGCCACCGACCAGAGCCAGCTCGAGCTCCTGCTCGCGGCCAAACCGGGGACGCTCGAGGCCGAACTGGACGCTGCCAGGGCCATTCCGCCGCTTCCGGCGCAGGTTCCGGTCGGCCTGCCGTCCGAACTGGCCAGGCGTCGCCCCGACATCCGCGAGGCTGAGGCGGAGCTCCTCGGCGCCACAGCCCGCCAGAGCGTCGCGGTCGCGAGCCTTTATCCGACCCTAACCCTGAATCTCGCCGCGGGCCTGGAGGCGAGCGACACGGCCTCGCTGGCCGCGTGGGCGGCGCGCTACATGATCCTCGGCCCGAGCCTCGACCTGCCGATCTTCGATGCGGGCCGGCGCCAGGAGACGGTCCACATCGCCGACGTGCACGCCAAGGAGGCCGCGCTCACCTACGCCCAGGCTGTCCTTGGCGCGTTGCACGAGGTCGACGACGCCATAACGGCCTACGACCAGGAGCAATCTCGCCGGCAGTCGCTCGAGACCGCGGTCTCCGAGGGCGGCCGTGCGCTCGGTCTCGCGGAGCGGCGCTATCGGGCCGGCTCCGTCAGCTTCCGCGACGTGCTCGACGCCCAGCACATTCTCGAGCAATCCGAGCTCGCGCTCACCGCCAGCACCGCGGCGGCCTCGGAGGACCTCGTGACCCTCTACAAGGCCCTCGGCGGCGGCTGGGAAGCCGGGTCCGCCGGCTAGGCCACGCCTTCGGCGAACAGGCTGTTCGCGCAATCGAGGATGGTCTCCTCCAGCGGGCGTGGCCGCCAGCCCAGCAGGTCGTGCGCCTTCGCCGAGCTGTAGTCGTGCTTGCGGCCGAGGTCTGGCGTGACCGAGCCCAGGTCCTTGTCGAACAGGCCGATGAGGCGGACCAGCAGATCCGGAACCTTGCGCGTCGGGACCCTTGCGGCCGCCTTCGCGTCCAGCTTCGCGCGCAGCACGTCGGCGACGTCAGCGATCCAGGCCCAATGCGCCGCGGCGATGAAGCGCTCGCCGGCCGCCTCCGGGGCGGTCATGGCGCGGATGTGCAGGTCGGCCACGTCGCGCACGTCGACGATGTTGAATCCAAGCCGCGGAAGGCCCGGCACCCGGCCGGTGACCAAGCGCTCGACCACCTGGATGGACTCCGAAAGGTCGTTGCTGAGCACAGGGCCCAGCACCAGCGCCGGGTTGACGACGGCGAGCGTCGTCGGGCCGCCGGCGGCTTCGATCAGCGCCCAGGCGGCGCGTTCGGCCAGCGTCTTCGAGCGTCCATAGGCCCCGACCTTTGGATCGTCGCCGTTCGTCCACACGGTCTCGTCGCTGACCCAGTCGCCCGCCTCGGCGCGACTCGTTGCAGCCACCGACGAGGTCAGGACCACGCGCTTGACGCCGGCCCTGATCGCCGCCCCGACCGCGCGCTTGGCGCCCCCGCGCGCCGGAACGATGAGTTCGTTGGGATCCTTCGGCTCGGTCACGCCTAGCGGCGAGGCGACATGCAGGACGTAGTCGCAGCCGTCGACGGCTGCGTCCCAGCCGTCGTCGGAGGTCAGGTTGGCGGCGTAGACGCTCAGCCGGTTGCCCGGATCGACGACCTTGGCGATCGCGGCGCGCACCTGCGGCTCGCGCGTCAGGTCGCGGACCGTGGTTCGAACCACATAGCCGCGCTGCAGCAGCGTCGCGGCGCACCAACCACCGATGTAGCCCGATCCTCCGGTGACCAGCACCGTTTCCCCGCCCGCCATGAACCCCTCCGCGATGTTGACGATGCTCAGATGGGGACGGCGCGCGCCGAGCGAAAGAACTAGCGCGCCGCCGCCCCGATCTGTGCCCGTTGGACCGAGGCCCTCACAACAGGGATCTCGTCATCGGCGAGCGGCTGCATCCAGCGTTTGCGGGCCATGGCGGCGGCAATGAAGGGCTCGAGTTCGTGGGCCTTTTTCGCCTCGCGCGCGGCGACCTTGGCCTTGAAGCTGGGCATCACCTCGGCGGCGAACAGCTCGAGCGACTCGCAGATGTGCTCGTGCTTGTTGCGGCCCGCCTGCTGCAGGAAGATCACCTGGTCGACGCCGGCGGCCTCGAAAGCCTCGATATGGGCGCGGATGTCGTCTGGCGTGCCGATGCCATTGGCTTGCCGCTCTGCCATGCGCGTGGCGGCGATGAGTTCCTCGTCACGGTCGCCACGCGCCTTCACGAAGTCGGCGAACAGGGTCGAGCGGCCGGGCACGGTGTCGTGGGCCACGAGCGCGTTGACGGCATAACCGAAGAACTCGAAGCCCTCCTGGCCGCGGCGGATCGCTTCGGCCCGGTCCTTATGCAGCGAGAAGTTGGACACCATGGCCAGGTTGGCGTTCACGCTGTGGCCGATCGGCGTGCAGGCCTCCGACTTGATGATCCCGTAGTAGATGTCGGCCCAGGTCTTCGCTTCCTCGGGGTTGACGAAGGAGAAGGCCAGCGCGCCGACGCCGATCGAGGCGGCCACCTTGATGGTGTCGCGGTTGGTGCAGGCCATCCACATCGGCGGATGCGGCTTCTGCACCGGTTTCGGCACCACGTTGCGGCACGGGAAGGAGAAGCTCTTGCCCTCGTAGCCGGGGTAGGGGTCCATCACCATCATGTTGGCGATCTGCTCGGCCGCCTCGATCGCCATCGCCCGCTTTTCCTTGGCCGGGATGTGGAAGGCGCCGAGCTCGAGCCGGGTCGCGCCCTCGCCGATGCCGAAGTCGAGCCGGCCGTGGCTGATGATGTCCAGCGTCGCCAGCCCCTCGGCGGTGCGCGCGGGGTGGTTGTAGTTGGGGATCACCTGGCGGATGCCGTGACCCAGCCGGATGGTCTTGGTCAACGCTGCGCAGGCGGAGAGGAAAACCTCCGGCGCCGAGGAGTGGGAGTACTCCTCCAAGAAGTGGTGCTCGACCTCCCAGGCGTAGTCGTAGGCCAACCGGTCAGCCAGCACGACCTGCTCCAGCGCCTGATGGAACAGCCGTTCCTCGTCCCCTTCGTTCCACGGTTTCGGTAGCTGGTGCTCATAGAAGATCCCAAACCGCATCGCTTCCTCCCGTCAGCGTAGGACGTCGGCTCAGTTATCCAGAGGCTGCCGCCGGCTGCAAGGAAGGGCTTGCGCGGGCGGGGCGCCCGATCTGTTGGCCGCCGAGGCCCTGGGGCTCTCGAAGCTTCCGCTTGCCTGCCGCCGCGTCGCCGCCGATAGGGTCGCGCAGCAACCGGAGGCACGGACAATGGCGACTTCACTCTACGACTTGAGCGTCGGGAGCTTTCTGCAGACGCTGGGCGGCGTCGAGGGCTTCCTCGACCGCGGGCTCTCCCACTGCATGGAGAACAACATCGATCCGGAGGAGATCGTCGAGACCCGGCTCTTCCCCGACATGCTGCCGTTCCGCTTCCAGCTGCAGTCGGTCGCCCACCACTCGCTGGGCGCGATCGAGGGCGTGAGGGCCGGCGTGTTCGCCCCGCCCGGCGACATGCCGCCGCACGACTATCGCACCATGCAGAAGCACGTCGCCGATGCGCGGGCGGCCCTGCAGAAGCTCGACCCCGCCGAGGTCAACGCGCTCGAGGGCAAGGACGTCGTGTTCAAGTTCCGTAGCTTCGAGATGCCGTTTGTCGCCGAGAACTTCCTGATGTCGTTCTCGATGCCGAACTTCTATTTCCACTCGACCACGGCCTACGACATCCTGCGGAGCAAGGGCGTGCCGCTCGGCAAGCGCGACTTCATGGGCCAGATGCGGATGAAGGCGCCCGCTTAAGGCGCTTCGCCGGCCGCCTTCAGCCAGGCGATCCAGGCGTCTTCGCGCACCTTCTCGGCGGCCCGGAGCTTACCCTCGGCTTCCTTCACGGCGGCGTCGTGCTTGCGCCACTCGGCGACGCCGCCCTCGCGCGCGGCGTGGGCGGCCTCGAAGGTCGGGAAGCGGGCGAGCACGGCGCGGACCGAGTAGCTGACGTGCGGACCGACGGTCTCGCGGTCGGGGTAGAAGCCGGTCACCGCATCGGCGGTCTCGCCTTCGATGCGGAACACGTCGGCCCAGCCGGCGTGATGGCGCATGAGCGCCCAGGGCTTTTCGATCGTGTTGCTCATGCCAGGCTCCGACACGCGTTCGCGCGAAACCTGATAGCAGGTTGCGGCCTGTCGCCGGAAGCGCCGAGCGGCTTCAGAGGTTCAGCTTCTTTGGCCCGGAGACGAACGGGCTGCCTTTCTCGAAGAAGCGCCAGGGCCGCTCGGCCGCCTTGGTGATGCCGATGCGCACGGAAGCGCCGATTGAGCCAGCGGGGCGCACGGCCTGGCCGAGGCAGAGCGGGCTTGAGCCGCAGAGATCGAGTCCATCCTGGCTGCGGTCGATGCCCATCGCTTGCGCCAGGCGGCCTGGGCCTACGGCCAGGGGCTCGCGGCCGCGGCGGACGAGCATCAAGTCGAGGCCCTCCAGCGGCTCGAGCGCACGGAAGAGCACGCCGGCGCCAGTGCCCTCGCCTTCCGCCGAGACGTTCGCCAGCCATGAGACGCCGTAGCCCAGGTAGACGTAGCAATGACCCCGCTCGCGGAAGAGCGAGCGGTTGCGCGCCGTCGGCCCGACGAAGCTGTGGGCGGCGGGGTCGCCCGTCGGATAGGCCTCCGTCTCGACGATCCGACCGCGCGTGCGGCCCTCCGGCCGGTCGTGGGTCAGCGTCTTGCCGATCAGGAAGCGCGCGAGCGCGACCGCGTCGGCCGGCAGTTCGGCGCGGTCGAGCGGCGCGATGTCGCCCGCGTCGGAGCTGGTGGCGATGCTCATAGCCGCCGTCGGCCGCGCTCTTTTGCCGTGGGTTTGGAACAGAACGTGTTTCCGCTTCGTCTGGTTTGCATGAGGCCATTTACCCTGCCTCAACCGCCCGGCGACAGGCCAGCCTTTCCAAGGCGAGGGCCCGGGCCGGAGGGGCGCTGGTTTCCCCCGGCCAGCGCCCCTCCGCGCTCCTTGGGTCTCTCCAACCGCACGCAGCTCTATCGGCGAAGTCGCCGGGAATAAACCGGCGTCCACGCCCGTCTAGGTCGGCAGGCTCCAACCCTGACGAGGCGCTCCGATGACGAGACGAGACGAAACGGCTCAGGCCGATCCTAGCCGCCGGGCGGTGATGAAATGCATGAGCTGGGCCGGCGCTGGCGTGCTCTGGACCATCGATGGCGGCGTCGCCTCATCCGTCCTGGCGACCGGAGCCGACGCCGCGCCGCGGGCCGGAAGCCTCGACTTCGTGCAGATCAGCGACACCCACATCGGCTTCGACAAGGCGGCCAATCCCGACGTGCAGGGGACGCTGCGCGGGGCCATCGCCAAGATCAAGGCGCTGCCGGCGCAGCCGGCCTTCGCCATCCACACCGGCGACATCACCCACCTGTCGAGGGCCGACGAGTTCGACACCGCCGACCAGATGCTGAAGGATCTGAACCTTCCCATCTTCCACACGCCTGGCGAGCACGACACACTCGACGAAGGCAACGGCAAGGTTTTCCTCGAGCGCTATGGACAGGGAACCTGGGGCACGGGCTGGCGCAGCTTCGACGCCGCCGGCGTCCACTTCCTCGGCCTGGTGAACACCGTCGGCCTCAACAAGGACGGCCGGGGTCGGCTCGGGCCTGAGCAGATCGCCTGGATCGAGAAGGACGTCGCGCACCTGTCATCCTCGACCCCGCTCGTCGTCTACGCCCACATGCCGCTGTTCGACGCCTACGTCCCTTGGGGCTGGGGCACCGTCGATGCGCCGGCCGCGTTCGCGCCGCTTCGACGCTTCGGTTCGGTGACGGTGCTCAACGGTCACATTCACCAGGTGATCACCAAGACCGAGGGGAACATCACCTTCCACACCGCGCGCTCAACCGCCTACCCGCAAGCGACGGCCGGCACACCGGGGGCGGGGCCCGGCCCGCTGAAGGTCCCCGCCGACCAGCTGCGCGGGGTGCTCGGCATCCGCGACATCGCCCGCCCGCACCGCCGTGGGCCGCTGGTCGTTGTCGACCAGACCCTCGTCTAGCCCCGACGGAGACCACGATGCCCGCCGCCCAGCCCCTGCCTGTTCGACCCCTCGCCGCCGTCGCGGCGCTGGCGATGCTGCTCGCCGCCGCCCCTGCCCCCGAGCCCTGGGGCGGGGTGGCCGAGGCCGTGGCCGCCAGAAGCGTCGCTATCAAGATCGCCAACTTCGAGTTCAACCCTGGCGTGACCAGCGTGACAGCGGGCACGGCGGTGACGTGGACCAACAACGATGACGATGCCCACAGCGTCGTGGCGGACGACAGGTCGTTCCGGTCCAATCCCCTCGACACCGGCGACAGCTACACGTTCACTTTCGCCACGCCGGGGACCTACGCCTATCACTGCGGCCTGCACCCGCAGATGGTGGGCAAGATCGTCGTCACTCGCTAGCATGGCGGCGGGGGCCAGCGCGGCGCAGGTGGTCGAGGCCCGCTTCCCCGCGGAGAACCGGCGTGATTCGCTCGTGCTGACGCCGACGCCGGCATCGGCCCCGTCGCCGTTGAGCCCGGACGAGGCGCGCCGTTTCCGCGAGGTGGTGCTGCCGCACGCCGACGCGGCCTACAACCTGGCGCTCCGGCTCGCGCGGCGCGGCGATGTCGCCGAAGACATTGTCCACGACGCCTATGTGCGCGCATTGGCCGCGTTCCGCGGCTATCGCGGCGGCGATGGTCGCAGCTGGATCCTCACAATCGTGCGCAACCGATTCTACGACTGGGCGCGCGAACAGCGGCTGAAGGCGACAGCGCCGCTCGCGCGGCCCGCCAACGACCCCGACGATGACGACACGGACTGGGACCCGCCAGACCTCGAGCAGGACAGCCCCGAGCAGGCGCTGGCCCGGAAGGGCGAAGCCGGCGCTCTGCACGCCCTCATCGACGGCCTGCCCGCGCGCTGGCGCGAGGTCCTGATCCTGAGAGAGATGGATGAGTTGAGCTACCGCGAGATCGCCGCGGTCACCGAGAGCCCCATCGGTTCGGTGATGTCGCGGCTGGCGCGCGCGCGCTCGGCCCTGGCCGCGGCGTGGCGCAAGCGCGAGGCCGATATGGCGGAGGCGTCGTCATGACCGCTTGTCCGGACTGGCAGCACAGGCTGCAGGGCCTGATCGACGATGAGCTCGACGCCGCCCATGCGGCGGAGGTCGAGGCGCATGTCACCACTTGCGCCGGCTGCGCCCAAGCGCGCGACGATGCGCTGGCGCTGAGGCGCCGGCTCGGCGGCGAGGGCGTCCGCGCCCGGGCGCCGGACCGTCTGCTCGCCCGGCTGGACGCGGCGATCGGCGCGGCGACGACGACGGTTCCTGTGCGGCGATCAACGGCGGTCGGCCGCTTCGAGCGCGCGTTTTGGGCCTTTGGCGGCGCGGGCGCCGCGATCGCCGCCTGCGCGGTCCTGGCGGTGATGGCCGTTCCGGCGCTGCAGACCGCCGACCTCGAGCACCAGCTCGTCGCCAGCCACGTGCGCTCGCAACTCGCCGGGCATCTGATCGACGTGGCGACCTCCGACCAGCACGTGGTCAAGCCGTGGTTCGGTGGCAAGATCGACTTTTCGCCGCCGGTGGTCGACCTCGCCGACCAGGGCTTTCCGATCGTCGGCGGCCGGCTCGACTACATCGGCGGCCGCACCGTCGCAGCGGTCGTCTATCGGCGCGGCCGGCACGTGATCAATCTGTTCGCATGGCCGGATCGCAAGGCGCTCGGACCCGACGAAGCCAAGCTGGGCGACGGCTACACCCTGTTGCACTGGACGAAAGGCGGCATGACCTTCTGGGCGGTCTCGGATGTGGCCGAGACCGACCTGAAGACCTTCCGCCAGCTGGCCGAGGATCGATCGCCGGCTTGAGGCCGGTCAGCTGCAGCTTGTGATCACGCAGACCAGGCCACGCGGCGTGCGGATAGCGCACTGGTAGAGCGCCTCCGACCGGGCGAGCGCAAGGCTCGATACCCACGCCGAGTAGCCGTACGAGCCGTTCGGGCTGCGCGCATAGCAACGGTAGACGTGGGTGATGATCGTCCGCGCCGGATGCAAATAGGGCGCGAGGTTCGTCGGCGCCGTGGCGGCGGAAGCCACAGTCGAAGATGCGAGCGCAAGCGCGCAGGCCATTCCAAGTGTCTTGGTCAAGAACAGTCCCCCCCGAAAAACGCCGCGGTCGGCCCCGCCGACGCTAGCCCCTCGATCCTTCGGCCTGACGCCGTAAATTGCAAGCGCCGCCTCAGATCGGCCCGAACACCGGCACCGGCGGTCCGCCCTCGGTCTCCTGAAAGCGCACCTTGACCTTCTGCCCGATCGCAAGCGCGGACAGGTCGCAGCCGACGAAGTTGGTGAGCACCGCCGGACCCTCGTTGAGATTCACGTAGCCGATCGCGTAGGGGACGTTGGTGTGGAACATGACGCTGAAGGTGTAGATCACCCCTTCGCCGGGCGACTCCTCCCACTTGGTGTTGAGGCTGAAGCAGTAGGGGCAGATCACCCTCGGGTACCAGTGCGCCTTGCCGCAGTCGCCGCAACGCTTGATCAGGAAACGGCCCTCCTGGGCGGCGTCCCAGAACGGCTTGCTCTCGTTGTTGATGGCCGGCGCCGGGATGCGGCGCGTCGCGGCCATGGTCTGCGTGTCGCTCATGCTCAAGCCTCCCGTTCCATGATGACCGTCGCCGCGCCGTGCCGCGTGCCGAGTGAACCGCCCGTCCCGTGAGCGATGGCGAGGTCGCAGTTGGGCACCTGCACCTTCGGATGCGCCTCACCGCGCAACTGCCTGACCGCCTCGATCACCTTGGTGATGCCGCCGCGGTTGGTGGGGTGGTTGTTGCACAGGCCGCCGCCGTCGGTGTTGAACGGCAGCTTGCCGACGCCGGAGATCAGGTTGCCGTCGGCGACGAACTTGCCGCCTTCGCCCTTCTTGCAGAAACCGAGATCCTCGATCTGCATCAGCACCGTGATGGTGAAGCTGTCGTAGATCGACGCGTACTTCATGTCGGCGGGCTTCACGCCGGCCTCTTCGAACGCCGCCGGCCCCGACCAGACGGCCCCGGAATAGGTAAGGTCGAGGTCGTTGCCGCCGCGCGGGCCCTTGGGCGCTTCGCCGGCGCCGATGATCTTCACCTTCGGCCGGTTGAGGCTCTTGGCCACCTCCGGCGAGACCACGATCACCGCGCCGCCACCGTCGGAGATCACGCAGCAGTCCATGCGGTGCAGCGGCGTTGCGATCATCGGCGAGGCCAGCACCTCTTCGACCGTCACCACCTCGCGCAGCATGGCGTGTTCGTTCCATTGCGCGTGATGCGAGGCGGCGACCTTGATCCAGGCTAGTTGCTCGGAGGTGGTGCCATACTCGTACATGTGGCGGGCGGCGCACATGCCATAGGTGTTGTGGGTCGAGCCGCCGTAGATGTTCTCGAAGCCTGCCTCCGGCACGTCCGAGAAGCCACCGCCGGGCGGCCCGCCCGGGCCGCGGCCGCCGCCCATGCCACCGCCGCGCATGCTGCGCGGGCGGCCCGCAAGGGTGACCAGGGCCACCGAGCACTTGCCGGCGGCGATCGCCTCTGCCGCATGGCCGACGTGCAGGATGTAGGACGACCCGCCCGTCTCCGTGGAGTCCATGTGCCTGAGCTTCAGGCCCATGTAGTCGGCCATCGACATTGCGCCGAAACCGGGCGCGTCGCCGGCGCAGAAATAGCCGTCGACATCGTCCTTGGAGAGGCCCGCGTCCTCGAGCGCGCCCTTGGCGCACTCCGCGTGCAGCTGCGGCGTCGAGTAGCCGATCGCCTCGCGTGTCGGGTGCTCGAAGACGCCGCCGATATAGGCCTTGCCCTTGATGCTCATGAACCGCCTTTCAAATTCGGCGCGTTGTCGGCCTCAAATTCTCGCCGGCGCCTGGAAGGTGATGAAGGTCTCAAAGTCGCGTCGCCCGCGGCGACTTCCTCCGCCTGGGCTCGGCGAAATCTAGACGGGGGCGCGGCGGGCGTGTCAACAGGCGAGGGGCAGCCGGGTGCGGCGTTGCGGCGCCGCCATCAACCGCTGGCCGATTGACGGCGACGCCATTTTCGGGCTCCCGTTCAAACGAACGTTCGCGAGACCCGCGACCAGAGAAGAGGCGAAGCAGTGATCAAGACGAAAATAACCGAGATGTTCGGCGTGGAGACGCCGATCGTCATGGGCGGCATGACGGGCGTGGGCTATGGCGAACTGGTGGCGGCCGTCGCCAATGCGGGCGCGTTGGGCTTCATCGTCGCCCACCTGTTCCCGACCGCGGAGGCGCTGAAGGCTGAGATCGACAAGACCCGCACCCTCACCGACAAGCCGTTCGGCGTGAACCTCACGCTGCTGCCGTCGCTGAACCCCATCCCTTACGACGACTATCGCCGCGCGATCATCGAGAGCGGCATCAAGATCGTCGAGACCGCGGGCCGCAGCCCGATCGACCACCTACCCGACTTCAAGGCCAATGGGATCAAGGTGATCCACAAGTGCACGTCGGTGCGCCACAGCGTGACCGCCGAGCGGCTGGGCGTCGACGTGATCTCGATCGACGGCTTCGAATGCGCCGGCCACCCCGGCGAGGACGACGTGACGCTGATGGTGCTGCTGCCGGCGACCGTCGATGCGGTGAAGATCCCGGTGATCGCCTCGGGCGGCATGGCCGACGGCCGCTCGCTGGTGGCCGCGCTGGCGCTTGGCGCCGACGGCGTCAACATGGGCACACGGTTCATGGCGACCAAGGAAGCCAAGATCCATCAGAACGTGAAGGACGCAATCGTCCGCAACACCGAGCGCGACACCATCCTCACCAACCGCACACTCAGGAACACTTCGCGCGTGGCCCGCAACGCCATCGCCGAGCAGGTGGTGAAGATCCAGGAGGATCCGACCAAGACCATCGACGACGTGCGCGAGCTGGTCTCGGGCGCCCGCGGCCGGGCCAACGTGCTGCAGGGGGGCGACATCGACGGGGGGATCTGGTCGGCCGGTCAGAGCCAAGGCCTGATCCACGACATCCCGTCCTGCGACGAGCTCGTGAAGCGGATCATGGCCGAGGCCGAAGGGATCATCCACGCGCGCCTCGACCGGATGGCCGGCGAACTCGCCGCCGCCTGAGCCGCGTCAGATCAGGCGTATCTGGTACGCGCGGCGCAGGTCGGCGAGTGGCCGGTCGAAGTGCTCCGCCGGCGGCTCCCACGGCCAGCGCTTGCGCATGCGTGAAGCTTCCGCGACCGCGCGGAGCAGGCGCGGGACGATGATCAGCGTCGCCCATATGGCTTTGGCGTAGCCTAGCTCTTTGAAGATCGCCTTCGCCTGCGGGTCGCTCGTCATGTACCGGCCGTAGCGGCGCCAGCCGACGTCGCATGAGAGCAGGGTGCGCACGTCGGCCATGCCCTCGTGGGCCAGCGTGGTGTCGAGACCGAAAATGACGTGGCAGATGTCGTGGCTGCGGAACAGCGCGGCGCTCTCAGGCGGAAGCGAGGCCGGGGGCGCGACGCGGGCGCCGTTCACCGCATAATACTCGGCCAGGCCCTCGGCGAGGGTCTGCGCGGATTCCTGCTCTTGGTAGCGACAGCGTCGTTTGATGGCGGGTCAGATGGCGCGAGGGCAAGGGCGACCATGGCGGCCACGTCTCCTCCGCCGAGATGATAGCGCATTTCGCGCCCGCCGTCGCATGAGCGGGCGTCGCGCGGCGAGGATGCCTTTGACGTCCCCGCGCCCCAGTCTCCATAAAGCGGAGACGCGTTTCGGAGGCTACGGCATGGCGCAAGGGTTGTTCAGCGATCTTCTGGTTATCGACTGCGCGAGCTTCATCGCGGGGCCGGCCGCGGCGACGATCATGTCGGACTTCGGCGCGCGGGTGATCAAGATCGAGCCGCCGGGCATGGGCGACTCCTACCGCGCGCTCATCCGCATGCGCGGGCCGGACGTCATGGACTACTTCTGGACGCTGGACTCGCGGAACAAGGAGAGCCTGGCGATAGACCTGAAGCTGCCGGAGGCGCGGGTCGTGCTCGAAAAGCTGATCAGGCGGGCGGACGTCTTCCTGACCAACTTCCCGTTTCCGGTGCGCGAGCGGCTTCGCCTGCGCGCCGAAGACGTGATGCCCCTCAACAAGCGGCTGATCTACGCCTCGCTCTCGCCCTACGGCGAGCATGGGCCCGAGCGTGACCGCACCGCCTACGACACGACTGCCTGGTGGGCCCGCTCCGGCCTGATGGACATGGTCAAGCCCTACGGCGACGCCGAGTCCAGCTTCTCGCTGCCGGGCATGGGCGACCACCCGACCGCGATGGCGACCTTTGCCGCGATCGCGACCGCCCTCTATCGCCGCGCGCTGACCGGGGAAGGCGGGGCAGTCGCGACCTCGCTGATGGCCAACGGCCTCTGGTCGAACTCGTGCCAGATCCAGGCGGCGCTCTGCGACATCGACCTCCAGCCGCGCCAACGCGGGCAGCGAAGCGCGCTCGGCGAAATCTACCACACCTCCGACGACCGCTCCTTCATCCTGGCGGTGGTCAACCCGGCCCGCGAATGGGCGCTGCTCTCGCGCGCGGTCGGGCGCGAGGATCTGCTGCAGGACCCGCGCTTCACGACGCCGATGGCGCGGTTCGAGAATGCCACGGCGCTGATCGCCATCCTGCAGGACATCTTCGGCAAGCAGCCCTGGGCGTACTGGCATGACAAGCTGATGGACGTCGGCGTGACCTTCGGCATCGTGGGCCGCGTCACCGACCACATCGCCGACCCGCAGGTGGAGGCGAACGGCTTCCTGCCGGAGTTCGCCGACGGCTATGGCCTCAGAACCGTCGACAGCCCCTTCTACCTCGACGGCGAGACCAAGCAGCCGCCGCGCATGGCGCCCGAAATCGGCCAGCATACGTTGCAGATCCTGGAAGAATGTGGCTGCAGCGACGCGGAGATCGCCGCCCTGATGCCGGCGGAGTAGCGGCCTACCGCGGCATGTACGTCCGAAGCACGTCCTCGATGATGCGCTCGAGCTCGGCAAGCGTGCTGCAAGTCTTGGCCACCGTACAGAAGCGCTTGTACCGCTCCATCTCCGAGTCCCCGCGGGTCCACAGGCTTTCGGGCTCGGGGTTCAGCCAGATCACGGCCCGCGCCCGCTCGCTAATCGCCCGCATCAGGTCGAGCCTGGGGTTCACGTAGTTGGTGCGCCCGTCGCCCAGGATGATGACCGTGGTCTTGTTGTCGATCTTCGCCAGCTCCAGCGCGCAGAAGTCCTCGAGCGCGAGACCGTAGTCGGTCGAGCGCATGCCGATGCGCTTGATCACCATGGCGATGGCGTCGGCCACAGCCTCGTCGTTCAGGATGTCGCCGACAGGCACCAGGCGGTTCGAGAAGGCGAAGGCGTCCAGCCGCTCCACCACCTCGTTCAGGCTGTAGAGGAAGAGCAGCAGGAAGTGCGCCGCCTGCGCAACGGAGCCCGACACGTCGCACATTACCGCGATCGATGGACGGTCGATCCGCTTGCTCTTCCAGATCAGGTCGAAGGGCAGGCCGCCGTGGCCGAGGCTCTTGCGGATCGTGCGCCGCACGTCGAGCTGCCCGCGCTTGGCGCGGCGGATATGGCGGCTGTACTTCGACGCCAGGTTCTTGGCCATGCGGCGGACCAGCCGCTGCATGGTGGCGAGCTCGTGCTCGTCGATGGAGGTCAGCCGTTGGTTGGCGAGCACGTCCTCGCGCAGCTTACGCCCGCTCTCCGAGGCATAGAGCTCGTGCTGGCGCTCGACATAGCGGCCGGCTTCGGCGAACAGCGCATCGCGCGCCTTGGCGAGCCGGTCGGCCAGCAGCTTGCCCTTCTCGTCCTCGCGGCGGCCGGCCTCGGCGATCCGTTGCTCGAGGCCGCCCAGGCCCATCTCGTCGAGCATGCGCCGGGTCAGCAGCCGCCGCTGGCTGGAGAGGCGGATCTCCGCCACGCCCGCCCGCTCGGCGGCGAGCTCCATGGCCTGGGCCAACGCCGCATCGTCGTGCTCGAGCAGCATGTGGGTGAGATCGTCGCCGCCCTCGGGCAGCTCGTCGGCCATCGCCTCGTCGGCGGCATCCTCAGGCGTCTTCAGGAACTCGTCGCGCTTGAAGAAGGTGTCGAAGACGCTGTCGAACCGCGCCGTCTCCTGGCCGCTCTTCGCCAGCGTGGTGGCCAGCGCATCGCGGAAGAGCTCGCGGTCGGCATACCCGACGGCCTCGGCCGCGCGGTGGGCGTCGATCGCCTCGGCCGGCGAGACTCTGATGTCCTGCGCCCTTAGAGCGCGGATGAAGTTCTCCATCGTCCGCTGCATCGCGGGCTTCCTACTTCCCGGCCGCGCGGGCTTGTGGGCGCAAAAGCTCGCCGATCTGCGGGTCGACGGCCAGGATGTCCTGCTCGAACTTCAGCAGCACGTTCAGCGTCTCGCGCACAAGCTCGGGGTCGAGCGCGTGCGCGTGCAGGAGCAGCAGCACCCGCGCCCAGTCGACCGTCTCGGAAATCGAGGGCGACTTGCGCAAGTCGAGCCCGCGCAGGCTCTGCACGAACGCGACCAGCTCGCGGTTCAGCTTGGCGTCGACGTCCGGCACGCGCGAGGCGACGATCCGCTCCTCTAGCTCAGGCGTCGGCAGCGGGATGTAGAGATGCAGGCAGCGGCGCTTCAGCGCATCGCCGAGGTCGCGGACGTTGTTGGAGGTGAGGAACACGATCGGCGGCGTCGTGGCCTTGATCACGCCGAGCTCGGGCACGGAGACCTGGAACGCCGACAGGATCTCGAGCAGGAACGCCTCGAACGCTTCGTCGGACTTGTCGATCTCGTCGATCAAGAGGACCGCGCCGCCGACCTGCGTGAGCGCCTTGAGCAGTGGCCGCGGCTCGAGGAACGGCTCGGAGAAGAAAAGGTCGCCCATGCTGTGCAGGCGGTCCATGGCCTCGGCCATGCTCTTGGCGTCGCCCAGCTGCTCGCCCATGCGGTCCTTGAGGATCTGGGTGTAGAGCAGCTGCTTGCCATACTTCCACTCGTACAGCGCCTTGGACTCGTCCAGGCCCTCGTAGCACTGCATGCGGATCAGCGGCAGGCCGAGCATCGTCGCCGTCGAGATGGCGAGCTCGGTCTTGCCGACGCCCGCCTGGCCCTCGACCAGGACCGGCTTCTGCAGATGTGCGGCCATCATCACCGCGGTCGCGATGCGGCGCGAGGCGATGTAGCCGACACTGGCCAGGCCCTCGGTGATGGCTTCGACGGAGGTCAACTGGGGGGGCGGCGCGTTGGCCGCGATGGGGACGGGAGTGGTCAATGCGGTGCGGGCTTTCAATGGCTGAACGAGTGGTCGGGGTAAAAAGGCTCGAAGTCCAAGATCATCTGCCAGACGGGCGGCAAGGAACGCAACTCAGCGCCAGTTGTTATCAAAGCAGCATACACGCTGACCGCGACAAATTGATCCAGTGACAGAATGGCAAATGGGATTCCGAGGCGACAACCCCTACATCCACCCCATGACGGACATCACGCCCCGCTTTCCTCTCGTCCGTGGGCCCTTACAGCGACCGTTCGACCGCGTCGGCATCGCCTGCCTGGCCTGGACCGGGGCGTTCCTATGCGTGACCGCGGTCGTTGCTGTCCTGGTTCGCTGATCCTAGCCCGCTCAGTCCCGGCTAGGCCCGCACCATCCCGGCAAGTAGTTCGCCGCCTCGGCCTTGGCAAGCGTCAGCGCCTTCTTGAGAGAAGCCTCGAAATCCTTCTCGACCGCCTTGCGCTTAATCCGCCGCCTCAGGAAGTCGGCCCAGATGAATTCGCTGAATGGCGTGGCGTCCTTCGCGTAGCCGCCCGCCTGGCGAAGCTCGCCGGCGAGGCTGCGGAACGGGTCGTCCTCCATCTCAGAGACCACAGACGGGATGGCGTCGAAGTCGCGGCGGCGCCCCTCCGCGTCGTAGGGATGGCACCAGGCGCGGTTGTCGAGGAAGATCCAGAATTCCTCTTTGGCCAGCGTGTGCAAGTCGGCGACGACGCTTACGAGCACGTCCTTGACGCCCTCTTCCTCGAGCGCGCGGGCCAGGTGATGGTGGTCGATCAGGTAGTGCCGGTCCTTTGGGCCGATCACGACCGGGATCATGTGCTTGCCGAGGTACTCGGCGCCCTTGTCGCCCCCGCGCTCCCGCCACTCGCGGCGCTTCTCGTTCACCTCCCGAATACCGAGGGTCATCTGGGTGGGCTTCAGGGTCCTGATCCTCACCGGATTCAGCACCGGCTCGCGCGCGGTCATGGGTGGGCTCCCGTCTTAGTTCAACGCTCAATCACCCAGCGGGTGACGGGCTGGTGGAAGTTCAGAGGCCCCGGCACGGTCATGTGGGTCTTCACGTACTTGAAGCCCGCCGCTTGTGCGGTCCGGCTGGGGGCGGCGTTGAACGCGTTCGGCTCGCAGAACAGCGCCTTGAGCTTAAGCGTCTCGAAATAGAGGTCGACCGAGAGGCGCACGCACTGGACGCCGATGCCGCTGTTGCGCCGCTCTGGCGCAAGCACGTGCAGGTGCATGTTGGCCCGCTCGCCGAAGATGATCTTGTCGGCGGTCGAGAAGCCGACTGGCGTCGCATCCTCGAGCCAGACGACGGCCATGAACGCCCGCTCCGGCCTTGGCCGCGCGTAGTCCAGCGCATAGCGCTCGCGCCAGGCTGCGCGGCCGAACAGCCGTGACGGATCCACGCCCATCAGCTCCAGGTGTTCGACCGTGGACGTATGGAAATAGTCCGCAACCAGGTCGGTCTCATCCAGTGTCATCTCACGCACGGTCAAGGGCACGCCGACACGTCCTTCGCTTGGGCCGACGTTGACGCTATCACAGCGCGCGAGAGCTTTGCATGAGGCGGCCCGATGGCCGAAGCCGGCCCCTTCGAGATTCGGCCCTATCGCGAGAGCGATCTCGATGCGATCTATCGCGTCTGCCTCCTGACCGGCGCCAGCGGCCTGGACGCGTCCGAGCTCTACAAGGACCACAAGCTGGTGGGGCACATGTTCGCCGGCGCCTACGGCGTGCTCAGGCCTGAGAGCGCGCTGGTGGTCGAGGATGCCGAAGGCGTCGGCGGCTACATTCTTGGCGCACCGGACACGCCGGCGTTCGAGGCGGAGCTCGAGCGCGCCTGGTGGCCGGCGCTGCGCGCGCGATACCCGGACCCGGTTGGCTTGCGCTATCGCGATCTGACGCCGGATCAGCGCCTGATCCGCGGGTTCCACCACCCGCAAATCACGCCGCGTGTGATCACCGATCCGTACCCGGCGCATCTGCACATCGACCTGGCGCCACGGTTCCAGGGCCGAGGGTTGGGCAAGACGCTGATCGACCGTTGGCTGGAGCTGATGCGGAGCTTCGGCGTCCAGGGCGTCCATCTCGGCGTGGGCGCGGCGAACGAGCGGGCCGTGCGTTTCTACCGCGCCTACGGCTTCCACGAGCTCGACGTCGGCCCCGGCGCGCTGGTGTTTGCCATCGACCTCTAGGCGCGGTCCCAGATGGAGCGCAAGCCGCCTTCGCCGGTGAGCAGCTGGTCGGGGCTATGCTTGTCGATATGGCCGATCAGGCCGCGATAGACGCTATAGCCCATCAGTTGCCGCAGCCTGGGCTCGAGGCTTCGCGCCATCTCAGCCGGTACGCCCAGCTGCTGGTTCTCCTGCTGGCGGATGAAGCCGGCGCAATAGTTCATCGCGATGCCGGTCCGCCGCGCGCTGGTCGTGTTGGCGCCGCCGCCGTGCCAGAGCGAGCCGTCCCAGATGAGCACCGAGCCTTTCGGCATCTCGGCGGCGATCGACTCATACCGGCCGCCATATTCCGGGTTGCCGCGCGTGTGGCTTCCGGGCACGAGCCGCGTCGCCCCGTTCGCCTCCGTGAAGTCCGTCAGCGCCCACATCGAGTTGCAGACGATGGAGACGTGCGGCTTCTCGAGCGGGATGACCATGTCGTCGGCGTGGATCGGCTGGGCGATCTCGCCGGGATCGATGGAGATCGAGGACAGCGACGAGATCAGGCACTCCGGGTCGAGCACGCCCTCGACGATCGGAAGCACCGAAGGGTGCACGGGCACACGCTGGAACGGCTCGCCGTAGGCCAGGAGGTTGTAAATGCGCACCGTGTGATGGCCCTCGAAGCCGTTCATGGCCGGCTTCGCGCCGAGCTCCCGCTCGAGGCGTGCGAGCGCCGCGTTCAACGCGTCGACCAGATCCGGCTCGATGGCGTTCTCGACGATCGCGTAGCCGTTGGCACGCACCTTCTCGATGTGCGACCGGCGTGTTGCGTCATCCATGGCCGGCTCCTCTAGGGCGCGATCAATAGCGCGCTGGCCGCACGCGTCGAGAGGGTGATCTGGGCGCGGCGGGCGAAGGTCTGCATCGCCTCGGCGGTCGGGTCGCGCGACTCTTCCCAGACGCCATGGCTGGCGTAGCGGGTGACGAGCAACAGATGCCGGCTGTCGACGGGCGAGCCTTCCCACTCGGACGTGAGCTCGAAGAGGCCGAAGATGCGCGCGTCGAACTGCGCTTCGAAGCCCGGCCAGGCCCGCGCCGAAAGGTCGATGAACTCGGCCACCAACGACCGGTTCACCTCCAACCAGCGGTGCACATAGATCCCGCCGGGCGCCAGCACCGCGTCGGGCAGCGGCCGGACCGTGGGCTTGAGCGCGTGGCTGATGCTGGACACCACCTCCGGCGCGTCGAGCAGCGCCCTGAATGCGTTGTCCTCGTCGCCGCCGCGCTCGGCCAGGAGCGCCGCCTCGGCCGCCGGCCACCCCAGCTGCGCGACGAACAGCCCGGCACGACGACCGCGGCCCGTCAGCCCGGCCGCCCTGACCCGGTCGGCGAACGCCTGCCGGGCGGGCGCGCCGCGCGCCAGCGTGAGCATCGCGTAGTCGAAGTCCGCCATGTGAGTCCTCCCCTGGCCCCAATCTAGGCCGGCGGGCGGCCACACTCCATTCGATGGCTGGCGTTCTCTGCCGTGGCGCGCTGAAATGGGAGCCGGCCACGGAGGGTCGAACCATGAGTGTCGATGCTGAACATCCATCGGTTGCGTTTCCGGCCAGGGGCGTGCGCGGCTGGCTTATCTTCGAGGGCGTCCTGCTCATCGCGCTCGGCGTTCTCGCCGCGGCGCTTCCCCTCTTCGCCGGGCTGGCGGTGGCGCTCGTGCTCGGGTGGATCTTGGTGTTCAGCGGACTGCTCGGCCTTGTCGGCCTCTTCGGGTCACGCGGCCACGATCACCCGCTCTGGCGCCTCATCTCGGCCGTCATCGCCGTCGGGGCGGGCGGGATCGTGCTCTGGTCGCCAGTCGTGGGCGTGATCGGGCTCGCCATCCTGATCGCCGCGTATTTGACCCTCAACGCCTTCACCTCGTTCGCCATGGCGTTCCACCACCGTGGGCGGGCGGCGAAGGGCTGGGGCTGGCAGGTGTTCAGCGGCCTGGTCGGGATCGTGCTCGCCGTCTTCATTCTGCTGCTCAATCCGCGCGGCGACGCCGTACTGATCGGCTTCTTCATCGCCATCGACTTCATCGTCGGGGGCCTGTCGCTGCTCGGGATCAGCGCCGGCATACGCCGCGCGGCCGGGATCGCTAGCGTTTAGCCAGCCGCGACAGCACCAGCGCCGTCTTGCCCGACGCCGACTTCGGGATCGACTCGACCCGCTGGACGTCGATCGAGGGGCGTCGCACGCCATGGTCTACCAGCGCCTGGGCGACCTCGCCAGCCAGCGCGGTGTCGTCGAGCGGCGCCGTGACGCCGGCCAGCAGCAGATGCAGCCCGGCCTCGTCCTGCAGCACCTGCCAGCTTGCCACCGGCAATTGGTCCATGACGTTGGAGAAGGTTATGGGATGGATGGTCACGCGCCCGCCGTCAGCGCCGGCGAAAGCCAGCACCTCTTCGATGCGGCCCTGGATGGCGTCGATCAGGCGAAACGGCCGCCCGCATGGGCAGGGCGCGCCGGCCAGGCGCACGCTGTCGTCCAGCTCGTAACGGATCAGCGGCTGGGTGCGGCCGCCCAGCACCGTCACCAGCATCTTCTGGCCGAAGACACCGGGCTTGGTGGGGCGGTTGTCTGCGTCGACCACCTCGATGATGGAGAGATCCTCCATCAGATGCAGGCCCTTGTGCCGGTCGCATTCGGCGCCGACGCCGCCGCAGTCGGTAGTGGCGTAGGTGTCGAACAGCACCTCGCCCCACGCCGCCCGGGCGCGCTCCCGCACGCCGTCGGTCAGAAGCTCGGAGGCGCTCAGCAACGAGCGCGGCGCGATCCTCAAACGCCCGGCCAGCTGCTCCTCCGCCAGCACGTGGATGATCGAGGCGTAGGCCCAGAGCATCTCCGGCCGCCAGGCGTTCAGCCGCTCGACCACGCTGGCCAAGGGCTCGCTCGCGTCGAGGATCAGGGTCGGCATCCACCAGTTGGCCATGCTCCGTCCGCCCTGGGTCGAGAGGTGCGACGGGTTGGTCGACGTGATCTGCGCCACCCGCGCGCGATGGGTGAGGCTGACGCGCAGGCCCGCCCAGTCGAAGGCGCGGATGGCGGTCGCTAACTCAAGACTCCATTCATCCCGATCGACCAGGAAGAGGCCGGGGTGGCCGCTGGTGCCCGAGGTCGACGTGATCCAGTAGCGGCCCAGGTAGCGCTCGCCTGGACCCTTTTGCGCCAGGAAGGCCCTCACGTCCGCCAGGCGCACGTCGCGGTCGGTCACGACGTCATCGAAGCGCTCCATCATCTCAGCCTTGCTGAGCGTCGGCAGCGCCTCGAGCGGGGCGCTGTCCAGGCCGCGATGGAACTCGCGGTAGAAGGGCGAGCGGGCGTAGGCATGGGCGCGCAAATGAGCGAGCGCCTTGGTCTGGAAGGCCTCGAGCCGCGCGCGGTCCCAGCGCTCGTGGCCGGCCAGGCCGCGCCGCCTGATCAGGGTCGCCAGGATAAGCCCCGGATCGCTCATCGGGCGCAGCGGTTACGCCTGTCCGCGTGCTTCGCGCAATCGCCGCGCGTTGACGGCCCGCCCGTCAGGCGCCAATCGGCGGGGATGTAACGGAACAGGAGAGGCCGGGCCATGGCGTTTCAGCCATTCGACTTAAGCGCCAAGGTGGCGCTGATCACCGGTGGCAACGGCGGGATCGGGCTCGGCCTTGCCGAGGGCCTCGCCGATGCGGGCGCCTCGGTCGTCATCTGGGGCACCAACGAAGCCAAGAACCGTGACGCGTCGGAAGCGCTGCTCAAGCGGGGCGTGCGTGTGCTGGCCCAACGGGTCGACGTGAGCGACGAGGCGCAGGTCGTCGCCGGCATGGCCGAGGCGGTCGCGGCCATGGGCCGGGTCGACTTCGTCGCCGCCAACGCCGGGATCGGCGGCGGCGCCGCCTTCACCGAGTTTCCGACCGAGACCTGGCGGCGCGTGCTCGCCGTCAACCTCGACGGCGTGTTTTGGACCTTCCGCGAGGCGTGCAAGCACATGGTCGAACGGGCGGACGCCGGCGATCCGGGCGGGTCGCTCGTGGTCACCTCCTCGGTCTCGGCCGTGCACGGGGCGCCCCGCAACGAGGCGTACGCCTCGAGCAAGGGCGCGGTCATCGCGATGATCCGCGGGCTCGCCGTCGAACAGGCGCGCTACGGCATCCGCGCCAACGCCATCCTGCCGGGCTGGATCCGTTCGGAGATGACGGCAGCCGCGCAAGGCTGGGACAAGTTCAATGAGCGGGTGATCGGGCGCGTGCCGCTTCGCCGCTGGGGCGAGCCCGCCGACTTCTCCGGCATCGCCGTCTATCTGGCGTCCGACGCGTCGCGCTATCACACCGGCGACACCTTCGTGATCGACGGCGGCTACACGGTCTACTGAGGCGAGAACGACAAGAAGGAGAAAGCGCCATGGATCTCAGCCTGAAGGGCCGCGCGGCCCTGGTCACGGGCGGCGGGCGCGGCATCGGCCGGGCGATCGCACTCTCGCTGGCCGAGGCCGGCGCGGACGTGGCGGTCAACTATCGGCGCGACGCCGAGGCGGCTGCAGAGACGGTGAAGGAAATCGAGGCCATGGGCCGCAAGGCCAAGGCCTATGCCGCCTCGGTTGAGAACTGGGACGATGACGTCGCCATGGCGGCCGAAGTGGTCAAGGACTTCCCGAACCTCTCGATCCTGGTCAACAACGCCGGCATCGCCAGCCGCGGGCAGGCCGTGGCCGACACCGATCCGGCGGAGATGGAGCGCGTGGTGCGGGTGCACGCGTTCGGGCCGCACTATCTGGCCAAGCTGCTCGTTCCTCACCTGCGCACGCAGGGCCGCGCCGACATCATCATGATCTCGAGCGTGGCCACGCTGGGCATGGGCGCCCGCGGCGCGCCCTACAACATGGGCAAGGCGGCCATGGAAGCGCTGGCTCTGACGTTGGCCAAGGAGGAACGCGAGCACGGCATCCGCACCAACATCGTCGCCCCCAGCCTGACCGTCACCGAGATGGGTCGCCGGCTGACCCGCGCCACAACCGGCATCGAGGACATCCACCAGCTCGACGCCCGCTCGCCGTTCGGCCGCGTGTCGACGCCGGAGGACGTGGCGGCCGTGGTGACCTTCATGGTCTCCAGCGCCAACCCTTATGCCAACGGCCAGAAGATCAACATCAACGGCGGCGGATGAGCGCGCCGCCCGCGCCGTCGTCGCGGACGCCTTGACGGACTTTACGGAAGCCTAGGCCAGAGTGGCGCTCGAACGGGCGCCGGCGCGGAGGCATTGGCCATGAGCTACGAGAAGATCAAGGTCGCCGAGGAGGCGGGGGTCGCTGTGATCACGCTCGCCGACCCCGCCGCGATGAACGCGATCGGCATCGACATGGCGCAGGAGCTGCACCAGGCCCTTCGCGAAGCCTCGGCGCCCGGCTCCAGCGCGCGGGCTGTCGTGCTCACCGGCGAGGGCAGAGGCTTCTGCTCCGGCGCCAATCTCGCTCAGGTCGCCGGCGGGGGCGGGGGAGGCGGCGGCATCGACGCCGGCTCGTCGGTGGAGACCATCTACAACCCGCTCGTCACCGCTGTGCGCGACCTGGCGATCCCGATCGTGACGGCGGTGAACGGGGCCGCGGCCGGCGTCGGCTGTTCGCTCGCCCTCTTGGGCGACATCATCATCGCGGCCGAAAGCGCCTATTTCCTGCAGGCCTTCCGCCGCATCGGCCTGATCCCGGACGGCGGCTCGACCTACCTGTTGCCGCGCATGATCGGCCGCGCGCGGGCGATGGAGATGGCGCTGCTCGGCGAGCGGCTGCCGGCCGCCAGGGCGCTGGAATGGGGCCTCATCAACCGCTGCACGCCCGACGCCGAGCTCATGCCGACCGCGCTCGCTATCGCCCAGGACCTGGCCAAGGGCCCCGCGTCGCTGGGCCTCTCGCGCCAGACCATCTGGGCCGGCCTCGACTCAAGCTGGGCCGAACAGATCGATCGCGAGGCCAAGGGCCAGACCGTCGCCGGCCGCACCGAGGATTTCCGCGAGGGCGTCGCCGCCTTCCTGCAAAAGCGGCCGGCCAAGTTCAAGGGGCGCTAGGCGGGCGGTTTGCGACGTCATGCAGGAGCCGGGTTGCCTGCAGTTCGAGATCTTCCAGAGCGCGCTGGACCCCGACCGGCTCACCCTGCTCGAGCTCTGGGAGGACGATGCGGCGCTGGCAGAGCATGCCAAGATGAACGCCACCCGCGCCCCGCTGCCGCCCGGCCTCATCGCCGGTCGCGGTTCGCGCGAGGACTATGTCCACGCGCCACGCGGCTGAGGTGGACAGCCGCGGCTCGCCAATGCGTCGCCGCGGTCCTATGCTCGCGTAGGTCGATTGCGGAGGCCCATCGTGAAGCTGTTCCCCTTCCTCGGCGCGCTGGCGCTCGCCGTTGCGTTTGCGTCCCTCGCCCGTGCCGATCAGCCGCCGCTCGTGGACCGGAACGCCTTCTTCGGCGAGGTGCAGATCAGCGGGGCGCAGATTTCGCCGGATGGGAAGTGGCTGACCTTCCTCAAGCCCTACAAGGGCGTGCGCAACATCTGGATCAAACGGGCGGACGAGCCGTTCAGCGCTGCGCGGCCGATCAGCGCAGATGCCGAACGGCCGATCCGAATCTACTTCTGGTCGCGCGATTCGAAGTACGTGCTCTACGCACAGGACCATGCCGGCGACGAGAACTTCAACGTCTACGCCATCGAGCCGAGCCAGGCGCCCGACCCAGCGACCGGTCTTCCCCCGACCCGGGCGCTGACTAACTTCAAGAAGGCGCGTGTCGAGATCTACGCTGTCCCGAAGACGAAGCCGGACGTCATCTATATCGGCGTCAACGACCGGGATCCGCGCTGGTTCGACCTCTACCAGCTGCGGCTGTCGACCGGGGAGAAGACCCTGCTGCGGCAGAATCCGGGAGGGGTCGAGAGCTGGGAGTTCGACCACGCCGGCGATCTCCGGCTCGCCGAGCGCACCACGTCGGCCGGCGACACCGAGATCCTGCGCGTCGATCCGAACGGCTTCACGCCAATCTATAGCTGCACCGTCCTGGAGACCTGCGGCGTGGCGGCCTTCGATGCCGACAACACGCACGCCTACCTTGTCACCAACAAGGGCAGCCTCGATCTTGAGGAGCTGGACAGCCTCGATGTGAAAACCGGCGACGTGGCGAAGGTGGAGAGCGATCCCGACAAGCGCGTCGACATCGACGGCCTGGAGACCTCCGATGTCGACTACCGCATCCTCTTCACCAGCTACGAGGATGCGCGCACGCGGCGATACTTCCGCGACAAGACACTCGAGCGCCAATACGGCTGGCTGCAGTCGAAGCTGCCGGGCATGGAGGTCGACTTCGGCTCCCGCAGCGCCGACGAGAACATCTGGATCGTCGATGCCCACAGCAACACCGAGCCGGGCGCTGTCTATCTCTGGAACCGCCAAGCTGGGCGCTTGGATTTCCAGTACCGCGTGCGCGACGACCTCCCGCGCTCGGCGATGAGCTCGCGCCAGCCGTTCACCTTTGCCTCCTCCGACGGGCTGCAGATCCCGGGCTACCTTACGCTCCCGAAAGGGCTCCCGCCCACGAACCTGCCGCTGATCGTGCTTCCGCATGGCGGACCATGGGCGCGCGACGACTATGGCTTCGACCCCTTCGCCCAGTTCCTCGCCAACCGCGGCTACGCGGTGCTGCAGCCCAACTTCCGCGGCTCGACCGGCTACGGCAAGGCCTTCCTCAACGCCGGCAACGGCCAGTGGGGCCGCAAGATGCAGGATGACCTGACCTGGGGGTCAAGGGCGCTGGTGGCGAAGGGCGTGGTCGATCCTAGGCGGGTCGGCATCTTCGGCGGCAGCTACGGCGGATACGCCACTCTCGCCGGCGTCGCCTTCACCCCGGACGTGTACGCAGCGGCGGTCGCTTATGTGGCGCCCAGCAACCTGATCACGCTCTTGGATGCGATCCCGCCCTACTGGGAGGCCGGCCGCAAACAGATGTACACGCGCATGGCCGACCCAACGACGCCGGAAGGGAAGGCGCTCCTCGTCGCCGAGTCGCCCCTGACCCAGGCGAAGGCGATCGTGACTCCGCTGATGGTGGTGTCGGGCAAGAACGACCCACGCGTGAACTTGCGCGAAAGCAACCAGATCGTCGCCGCCGTTCGCGACAACGGCCGGCCGGTCGAATACCTAGTCGCGCCAGACGAGGGGCATGGCTTCGCCCGGCCGATCAACAACCTCGCGCTGGTGGCCGAGATGGAGAAGTTCTTCGCCCAGTACCTCGGCGGTCGGTATCAGCACGACGTTCCGCATGACGTCGCGGCGGAGATCAAGCTTCTCACGGTCGACCCGAAGACGGTCAGCGGCCAGGTGGAGCTGACCGGCGCTTTGGCGGTTACCCACTGAGGCACGGCTCACCGCACGGGGTTGCGGCCTGACGCTGTCGTGAACTCGACGCGGGCGCGTGCTAGGCATCGGCGGTTGCAGGCACGTCGAGTCTTACCCATGGCGGCGAAAGTCCAATTTCAGTTCCAGCGGCAGCCGAACGTCAGCGGCGATGCGGAGCGTGCGACGCAAGGCTTTGGCCGCGTCAGCCGTGAGCCGGTCCCGGCGTTCGACCCCGGGCGCGAGATCGACGCCGCATGCGCCTTCTTCGAGCGGCATGGCTACGTCGTGCTGCCCGACTGCCTGAGCGCGGCCGAGCTCACGCACCTCAACGAATTTTGCGCCCGCACCCAGCGCGAGCGGCCGGACGCCTGGGGGCTGGGCGAGCGGCGAAAGCCGCACCACACCAACCAGGGCCTGATCTTCTCCCAGCCGCTGCTCGACTATCCGGAGCTCGATCCTTACACGCGCCACCCGCGTTCCTACCCGGTGGTCGCGCGCCTGCTGGGCGGCGAGGAGCATGTGAGGTTCTCGGAGTTCAACTTCCGCGAGACGCCCGAGGGCGCGGGCGAGCGGGCAATGAACTTCCACCACGACGCGGTGCGCGATGATCGCCTGAACCGCGAGCCGTACAACCCGTGCGACTGGCTCTGCGCCATCCACTATCTCTCCGACGTCGAGCCCGGCGCGCCGGCGTTCTGCGTCGTGCCGGACAGCAACCGGTTCGCGAGCCTGAAGGACGCGTTCGAGGGGTTGGGCGAGCGCTATCGCGAGGTCCCGCTGTATGGCCCGGCTGGAACCTGCGTGCTCTACGACACGGCGACCTTCCACACCCGCCTGGACGGCGACGGCCAGCTGATGCGCCGCACCTGGCACCAGTACTACGCCCGCGGCGGCTGGCTCCGGTGCGCCTTGCCGCAGACCAACCGCTACGTCCGCGCGCCGAGCCCGGTGCTGACCGACTGGAACCTGTTTCCCGAGCGCCTGGCGCTCAGCCCCGACGCGAAGACGCGCCTCTTCTTCTCCCACTGGAACACGGCCCAGGGCGAATGGGTCGCCTCAGGCTTCGACCCCGCCGTCCGCGCCTCAATGCCGCGAGGCGAGCAGTAGCGCCGCTAGAGCTCCACCGGGCGGCCGTGGGGGGTGCGGCGGTAGGCTTCGGCCCAGGCGGTTTTGCGGGCGGCGAGCTCGGCAGGGGCGGCCAGCGCGCGGGCGGCGCTCAAACCCTCCAGCGCCGCCACCCAGTGGTGGTAGTAGCGCGAGCCGTCGTCGGCCGGGTCGGTGGCGAGCTCGCGGCCCAGCGCTTCGGCCCACTCGGCCCAGGTGAAGGCGCCTTCGGCGTGGAGTTGCACGGCGAGCGCGAACGCCTGCGCTTGCCAAGGCTCGGCGAACACCGGCCCCGCTTTGTCGTGCGGCAGGCCGGGCAGGTCCTCAGGCGCGCTCAAGATAGGGTTCCCAGAGGTCGAGGCTTACGCTGTCATGCTCGGCGGCGTCCATGCCCCAGAGCTCGCGCGCACTAAAGCGCACGGTATAGAGCGCCTGCGCATCGCCGGCGCCGGTATCCGGGTAGGCTTGCGCCCCGTGATGCCGCTCGATCACGCCCTGGCGGCCGCGCACATAACGCGGAAGGCGGGTGTGCCCGATCGGGTTCAGGTTGCGCGCACGCACGCGGTCGCCGGGGCTGAAGGCCGGGGCGGTCTTCGCCTCCCGCATGTAGCTGCCCGAGGTCGTGAGCGCTCGGCGAACGTCGTCAGGCCCACGGGGTTTCGTCCCCTTCGGCTTCGCCGGATCAGCCGTTCCCCTCGCCAGCTCTTCAGCCGTCACCACGCCCTGCTCGACGAGCGCCATGCACAGCCCGGCGAGCCAGCGCTCGTAATAGCTCATGCGCAGGTATTCCGGCCCGGGGATGCGCTCGCGTGCGTAGCGGCCGCCGCGCGTGGGCGCCATCATCGCCACAGCGAACGCGCGCCGTTCCCATTCTGCGTGGAAGACGGGCTCGTCGGGCTCGGGCGCGATAGGCCCCATGCCGTGCATGCCGCCCATGTCGTGGACGCCGTTCAAAGCCGCGCTGTCCCAATCATGCCGTCGCGGCTGACGAGGGCGGCCAGCGCCTCCTCGTCCAGCGCGTCGGTCCCGGCCGGGCGCTCCGGGATGACGAGGTAGCGGATCTCGGCGGTGGAATCCCAGACGCGGATCGCGACGTCGTCGGGAAGCTCGGTCCCGAACTCCTCGAGCACGCCTCTGGGATCGATCACCGCCCGCGAGCGGTAGGGCGCCGACTTGTACCAGACGGGGGGCAAGCCCAGCACGGGCCAGGGGTAGCACGAGCAGAGGGTGCAGACGACGAGGTTGTGAACCTCCGGCGTGTTCTCCAGCGCCACCATATGTTCGCCCTGCGCGCCGGCGTAGCCCAACTCGGCGATCGCAGCGGTGGCGTCCCGCCGCAAGCGCTCACGATAGGCGGGATCGGTCCAGGCCCTGGCCACGACGCGCGCCCCGTTGCGCGGGCCGACGTTGTGCTCGAAGTGGTCGACGATGGCGTCCAGCGCCGCTGGATCGACCAGCCCCTTCTCGAGCAGAAGCGACTCGAGCGCCTTGACGCGGAGCGCGATGTCGGATGGCGGCTCCTGGCCGTGATCGTGGTGGTCGTGGTCGTGCGCCATGCCGGCAGCTTGGCCGAAGGAGCGGGGGAAGGGAAGATGGCGCACTCTGACGAGAGGACCGCGAGGATGAGCGCCAGCCTGCTGGAGGTGTGCGCCTGGGACGCCGAGGATCCGCTGCGCGAGGTCGCGGCTAGGTTCGTGCGGCCCGAGGGCCTCATCTACCTCGACGGCAACTCGCTGGGCGCAGCTCCGGTCGACGCGTACGGGCGGCTGGAGGCGGCGGTGGCCGGCGAGTGGGCGCAAGGGCTGGTCCGCAGCTGGAACGGCGCCGACTGGATCGGCGCGCCGGCTCGGATCGGGGCCAAGATCGCGCATCTGATCGGGGCCAGGCCCAGCGAGGTCGTCGTCGCGGACTCGACCTCGGTCAACCTGTTCAAGCTGCTGGTCGCGGCGCTGCAGCGCCAGGCGCCACGCGGCGTGATCCTGAGCGAGCCAGGCGAGTTTCCGACCGACCTTTATGTCGCCCAGGGGGTCGCGGCGACACTGCCCGGCGTCTCCTTGCGCCTGCTGCCGGCCGAGGAGCTCGTCGCCGCTATCGGTGCCGACGTCGGCGTGGTCATGCTCACCCACGTCCACTACCGGACGGGCGCCCGGCGCGACATGGCGGCGATCACGCAAAGGGCGCGCGAGGCGGGCGCGCTGGTGATCTGGGACCTAAGCCACAGCGCCGGCGCGGTGCAGGTCGACCTTGCCGGAGCGCGGGCCGAGCTGGCCGTCGGCTGTGGCTACAAGTACCTGAACGGCGGGCCGGGCGCGCCGGCCTACCTCTATGTCGCCGAGCGCAGGCAGGCCGAGCTCTCTTCGCCGCTGACCGGCTGGATGGGTCACGACGACCCGTTCGAGTTCGGCGATGTCTATCGCCCCGCCGCCGGTATGGACCGCTTCCTGGTCGGCACGCCGCCGATGCTCTCCATGCTGGCGCTCGAGTGCGGCGTCGACCAGTTCGAGGGTGTCGACATGGCCGCGGTCGAAGCGAAAGCGAGGCGCCTCTGCTCGCTCTTCATCGAGCGCGTGGAGGACCGCTGCGGCGGCCACGGGCTCCAGCTGATCACGCCGTGCGCGCCGGCGCGGCGCGGCGGCCACGTCTCATTCACTCACCCCGACGCCTACGCCATTATGCAGGCGCTGATCGAGCGCGGCGTCATCGGCGATTTCCGGGGGCCCGACGTCCTGCGCTGCGGGTTTGCGCCGCTCTACACTCGCTTTGAAGACGTCTGGCGCGCCGTCGAGGTCCTGGCCGAGGTCCTGAACACCGACGCCTGGCGCGACCCGCGCTACCAGACCCGCGCACGTGTGACCTGAGCAGAGGTCGTCCGACCCTATTGCGCCGGCGCCGCAGCTGGTTGTGGGCGCTGCTGGCCGACGCCGCCGATCGGGGTGAACTTGCCTTTCAGTTTCGGCAGCGCCTCGCTCAGGATCGTCGCCACGGTCCAATGGTCGGCCGCCGTCACCGTCTCGACCGGCCGCGGCTGGCTGAACACCTCGAGCGTCTCAGACCGGGCGCCGAAGATCTGGCCCGTCACGTCGCTCGCCGCCGGGCTGGCCAGCGCCACCGCCAGTCTGGCCGGCTGTTCGGGCTTCAGCGCCTCCTTCATCGCTTCCATGCGCGCCGCGCCTGCCTCGTCCTTGATCGGGATGGTGGCGATCAGCCGCGTCCAGGCGGTGGGCGCGATGATGTTGGAGCGGACGTTCTTGGTGACGCCCTCCATCGCGATGATGCGCGAGAGCCCCATGATGCCCAGCTTGGCCGCCGCGTAGTTGGCCTGGCCGACGTTGCCGATCAGCCCGGACGTCGAGGTGAAGAGCACATAGGCGCCGTCGTTCTGGTTCCTGAAGTGCTCGATGGTCGCGCGGCAGACGTTGTAGGAGCCGCGCAGGTGCACATCGATGAC